>Ga0163144_10002022_pt1 | contig 47258 bp, 29 predicted proteins | sample OliLak19BULKMAT1_FD_123175 | JGI IMG/M metagenome (GOLD analysis project Ga0163144, IMG submission 123175) | Freshwater microbial mat bacterial communities from Lake Vanda, McMurdo Dry Valleys, Antarctica - Oligotrophic Lake LV.19.BULKMAT1 | ecosystem: Environmental > Aquatic > Freshwater >... | reverse complement strand
TTGGGCCAATTTCGTTCGACGCGGTATTGAACAATCGGACCCCGCCACCCCAACCGGCCCTCCGCTCAGCGGTCAATACTGTCCGACTGGAGATAGGCCGTGATGTCGGCCACCGACTGCGCCGTCAGGCCCAGCAACTCGGGAGGAAACATCAGCGACCGCTCCACCTTCGTGATCGACTTGATCCGCTTGCGCCACACTTGCTGGGTCGTCCCGCCCATCGAACGGATCGTCACCGGGTTTCGTTGCGAAAGAATCACTCCATCGATCACCACTCCATCGGTCGTCTCGATCCGACTGCCCTCAAAACCGTGCGAAATGTCAGCCGAGGGTTCGATGATCCCTTTCACAATCACCTCGCGCGGCTGCTGCTTGCCAAACGACGTCAGGTTTGGACCGAAGTCATTGCCGTTGCGACCGATCTTGTGACACAAATAACAGGATACCGCCGCAGTCTTGCCCCGCTCCACATCCCCGTTCAGCGCCAGCACGTCCGCGGCAGGCAATACCACCTTCGCGCCCGCGGGAGATTCCGGCATCATCACCGGGGTCAGCGGACTCTTCTCCGGATTGACCAAACCCCGCGCCTCCATCAGCGCACCGACGTCGTAAGCCTCCCATTGGTTGCCCATGCGATTGCGGAGCCACCACTGGGCCAGCTCCGAATCCGGATAGTTCTTGTCCGCCGCCATGTCCGCGACCGCCGTCGCCGCCGCCGCGGATTTGATAAAGCCCAGCGCCGTCAGCGCTTCCTTGCGTTTCTCCGGCGAAAGTTTGTCCGACAGGGCCCGCGTCTTGAAATCCGCCGCCGCCTCCGGCACATGCAGCCGCCAGGCCAACGCCGCAAACGTCTCACTCCATTCAGCCGGCGCAGCCCGTTGGTCCCTGGCCAGGGCCGCATAAATTTCCCGTTCCTTGCCTTCACAGCCCGTGCCGAACGCCTCAAGGTAGGACCGGTCCCGGCCGTCATACTGCTGCGCGAGCTTGATCAACAGGTCCCGACTCTGCGCCAACGGCACATCCCGCAGCGTCAAGGCGACTTCCCGGCGGATCGCCGGCGACGGATCACTCACCATCCGTTTGGCATTGGCCAGCACGTCGATCTCCGCCCGACGCAGCGCCCGGTACACGACCAACCGCGTGGAATCGTCCGGCGACGCCAGCAGCGGCTTGACGACCGCGACGCCTGAGGGACCCATCTGCGCCAACAGCCAGATCGCCCGCGCGGCGATGAACCGGTTGGAATCCTTCAGCAGCGCAGCAACCGCCGGCACCGCCCGCTCACCCTGCGCCTTCAGCCGCGTAAAGCCACTGTTGCGCACGTTCACCGCCGGGCTCTTCAACGCCTCGATCTGACCCGCGGTCGTCGCGAGGTCAAATTTCGGCACCTTCGGCTTGAACCCTTTCGGAGCGATCCGGTAGATCGCGCCACTCGTCGAGGCGTCATGATCCGCGTGGCCACCCACCCGCGGGTCGAACCAATCGGCAACATAGATCGCGCCGTCCGGACCCACCGCCACGTCCGAGGGACGAAACCAAGTGCGAATCTCGCGGTTCACCTTACCTTGGACAAAATCCGATCCGGCAAACTGCCTCATCGGGTTCGAGGTCAGGAAATCCATCCGGTCGAGTTTGAAACCCGCACCCTCCGGTTTCGGGAAATACCCGAACACCACATTCTTGCCCGCCTCACAGGTGAGCAGAAGGCCATTCCACTTGTCCCCGAGAGCGCCGTTCTCGTAGATCACGACCCCGGTCGGCGAACCGCCGCCATAAACATCACCGGGCGGCATCGATCCCGGATCCTCCTGCCGCCATTCGGCCGTCGGTGTATCCTGTCCAGGCCGGCGATCCGCGCCCCACGAGCGCTGGCCATCCAGCGAGGCAAAACCCGCATTGCCGTACTCCATCACAAAGCTCACGCGGCAGGCCGGCGGGTCGTCGTTGTCCGATTGAAAAACGTCTCCAAGCGAGGTGATCGTCTGCTCGTAGCTGTTGCGATAATTGTGCCCAATGATCGTCACCTTCGTACCATCCGGATTCATCCGCGCGGTGAAGCCGCCAATCCACACGCGGCCGTCGTCGCTCTTCTGTCCGGCGATCTCCGTGGGATTGAACAGCGGGGTCTTGCCTCCCGGGTTATAAGGACTGCCAATGCGAAAGGTCTTGCCCGACCGGTCGGTGAACACCGCCCCGGTATTGCCCATGTTCCAATACCATTGGCCATCCGGACCGGCGGTGACCGAGTGCAGGCTGTGGTCGTGGTTCTTGCCGTTGAAACCCGTCAGGAGCACTTCCCGCTTGTCCTTCTTTGCATCAAACCGGCGGTCACCATCGACGTCCGTAAATACGAGCAGATCCGGGGGCTGTGACACCACCACTTGATTTCCCAAAACCGCGATCCCGAGGGGCGCAATGAAACCCGGCTCCTGCGTAAAGCGGCTCGTTTTATCGGCCTTCCCATCCCCATCCACGTCCTCGAGGATCACGATCTGATCACCCTTGGGCTGCCGCTCGGCATGGCTGCGATAATTGACCCCTTCGGTCACCCACAGGCGGCCATCCTGGTCGAAATCCATGTTCGTCGGATTCCGCAACAAGGGCGTACGAGCCCAGATCGTGATCTCAAGGTCGTCGGGGAGCGTGAAGAGGTCCGACGGCACAATCGTCGGTTCGTCCACCGGTTGCGGGGACGGCACAGGGGCCGTCGTTTGGGCGATCCCGAAGGGAAACGCGGCAAAGCTGGCGAGCGACACAAGCAGACTGCGAAAACAAGGCATGGGCATCGTGGGGGTGGACAAACGACTGACGAGCAAGGCAACCGTGGACGGCCACGGTACCGACCCAGCGCACCAAAGCCGCGCGCACAAAGCAAACGTAGATCTCGCGGATCCTTAGGGTTCACCGAAGAAGCCCAACGTCATAGATAAATCGACACGACTCCCTCAAAGATCAGCGTGCGACACCGGCTTCGCCGAACCCGCTCCCTCACTTCCTCCCTGCATTTGACCACGCAAAAACCGCAGGCATGGGCCAGCGGCTCTTCGTACACTCTGAAAACAGCGCCCTAAGAAATTGGCTTAAACGGCATTTTCCTTGGAGGGCGACGCGCCGTCGGCGCCGGGGGACGAACCACGCGCATCCTCGCCCGATAGTTTGGGTGCACGCGACGCGCAACCAGCGCCGACGGAGCCTGCACCTGATACGTATTTCGAGAGCTCAACGCGAAGGCGGAGGGCCATCCCACGTACGCGGGATCGGGGCCCAGGGAACGCTCCTGAAAGGTAAACGAAAGGACGCCTTCTCTCGCCATGCCGTCAATCCACGAGCCCGGTGCCGATCCTGAGACGGGTGTGAAATGTCTGAGGAAGCCCCCCGTGCGCCGCCGCAGCCAAGACAAGGTGCATGCAAGAGCGACGCGCATCCCAGAAGCGGAATCCCGAGGGCAACGAAAACCTGCAAGTAACCTATTAGGTTACTTCTCTTGCCGATCATCGAAGGGATGGGATTGAGGAGGTGAGCAACGACCGGCAGGCACCCGGGATTGGTCCAGATCAGCCTCTCTATGGCGTAGCGATGCGAGGTCTGGGGGTGGAGGCGCCTTGTTGGCTGGATCGTTGCCTTGGTTGAGAATTGCCAACTCGAAGCCGCAACCCCCGGACCTCGCATCGCGGTGTTCGCGTTCTGGCGTCAACGACGGGCAAGGAACCCCTCCAACGGAAACGCCGCGAGTTTCCACGCCCGTTGCTTAGGTTGACGCGGATGCCGGAGGCGGGACCGTGCGGTCCCGTCGCGGCCTCGGCGAGGCCACCTACATCGGAGCGAGGGTCACTTGGACCAATTTCGTTCGACGCGGTGTTTATAGCCGCGGCGGCGCCGGCTTGATCGGCGGTGCCCAGGCGTTCGCCCCTTTGGCCTTCACCTTTCTGCGGTACACTTTGTCACCACAGGTCGCATACAACCAATCGAATCCCTCGCCGCCGAAAACCAGGTTCGCCACGCGGCCGTTCGGCGTCGGCAGGATCGCGTTGACCCGCCCCGCCTGGTCGCACACCTGGATGCCCAGCCGCGTCGCCACATAGAGGCGTCCGTCCTGGTCGCAACGAATGCCGTCGGCTCCACTGTCGTCACCCGTGTCGGCTTGATGCAGCCAGTAGTACCGCTGCTTGTGGGCGAGGGTGCCGTCAGCCTGGACCTGGTAGCTGTAGACCCAGTGCGATCGATAGTCGGCCACGTAGAGCAATGACTGGTCGGGCGAAAGGGTGATGCCGTTGGCAAAACGCAGTCCCGTATCGACCACCTGCTTCGTGCCGTCCGCACGAATCAGCCAGACCTGACTCGATTGCGCACCGGGTCCGGGCGGCTCGGTCACGTAACAGTTGCCCCCGTGCCCCACCACGAGATCGTTCCCGGCAATCCCGTCAGCGATGACGTCAACGCGCCCGTCCGGATGCACCGCCCGGATCGTCCGGTCACCCGTCGAGACGAGAAAGAGGCGTCCATCCTGGGCAAAGTGCTGCCCGTTGCCTTTCTTCGTGTCCGCCAGAAATTCCGTGATTTTGCCGTCGAGGGCCACCCGGTGGCTCTTGCCCGCCCGAAGGTCGGTGAAAAACACTTCGCCGCGCGCGTTGACCGCCGCCCCCTCGGTGAAACCGTAGCCCTCGCCCACCAGCTGCCAGTCCTCCCCGGGCAAGAGCACCGACGCCAGCACCGCATTGCGGGTCGGTGCCATCCGGCCGACCGGTGCCGGCCATCCCTGCCACAGCCAGCGCATCGCGTCGGGAAAAACCGCCGTGCCCTGACGCCCATTGTGCCCTCCCTCGCCCCACACATGATTCACCTCGTATCCGGAGAATGATAACGCCCGTTCCATCATCTGATTCGCCATCCACCAGTCGCCTCCGTAGATGTTGAGGTCATTGGACCCGTCCTGCAGGAACACCCGCAACCGCTTGGGCTCGGTCTTGCGAATCAGGGTCGGGTACCCGTCGCCCCCCCGCAGGCCGACGTAAGTGCCGATCGCGCTGAAGACCCGGCTGAATCCCTCGGGGCGCTCCCACGCCGCGGTGAACGCCGCGATCGCTCCGCTGCTCGAGCCTCCGATCGCCCGATCGCGACCGAGCCCGCTCAACCGCACCTGCCGCCCATCCGCCGTCCGCTGCATTTCCACCGCCGGCAGAAGTTCCTCCAGCAGGAAACGCGCATAGGCATCACCGAGGCCGTCGTATTCAAAACTCCGGTTAAAGCGATCCAGCGCGTCCGCCCCGGCACGCGCCTTGACCACGCCTGGCCGGACGAACACGCCAATGACCACCGGGATTTCCTTCCGTGCAATCAGGTTGTCGAACACCACCGGGGCGTTCCACTGGACCCCGTCCTGATTCACGTAGACACAGGCCGGGGACGCCGAATCGTACTGCTTCGGCACGTAGACGGTGACATCACGCGTCGTACCCGGAAACACCCGGGACTCCGAAAAGCGAAACGAGATCAGATCCCCCACCGGTACCCCCGGTTGGACCAGCGAATCGGGGTGCGGCGGATAGTTTTCAGCCGGGGCCGGCGTTTGCGCAGGCAAGGAGGCGGCCATGGCAAGGCCGGACGCGGCCAGGCAACCAAGCAAGAAGAAGAAACGCATGGAGAAAGACCGTCTGATAGCGTCAACGACCTCGAAAATCAAACCCGGCCTTGCTCCTTCAGGGCCGGTGGGACGCTCCCCGCAGCTTAATCCTCGCGTCGCTTGCGATACTCCCCGGGTGTGAGGCTGAAGCGCTCGCGAAAGCAACGGATGAAATAACGAGGATCGGTGAACCCGCAGAGATTGGCGACGTCGGTGACGTTGTAGCGCAAGTCGCGCAAGAAGTGCAGACTCCGTTCGAGGCGGATGTTGTTCACGTATGACCGGAAATTCTGTTTCGCATGCGTGTGAAAAAATCGGGACAGATGGTTCGGGTGCCGGTTGAAGAACTGTGCGGTGGCCTCCCGACTCAAATCCGGATCGGACCAATGTTCAGAGATATAGTCGCACACGGATTGCCAGAGGACCGCCTGGCTGGGCCGGATGTGTTCTGGGGCTTTTTCAACCAAGGTCGTGAGTTCCGCCAGCAGAAGTTCGATCAAGAGCGCGAATGTCCGATTTCCCAAGCGCTCAGATGGAGGCTGACGAAGAAGTTCGATTAAATGGTGCCCCTTCTCGCCCAGGGTTTCCTGCGCCCGCCACTGCGAAAGATAGCGGGAGGGTATCGAACCGTTTTTGCCCATCCGCTCTCGTTCGTGCAGCGTGACCCGCGTCGAGTCGGACCGAAGAATCACACCCATCGAACGGTAGGCCGAGCGCGGCACCGGACAGATCCAAGTGTACGGTGCAAGGAAGAGCACCTGGCCTGGACCAATGTCAAACAACACCTCCCGCTCGTCTTCAATGGTGAGGAAACTCCCCATGCCTTCCAGAACGATGATCAGACGGGGAACCTCCATGAAGAAAGCAGGATGGTCATTCGCAGGGCGCCTGCCCTCCAGAACTCGGACGATGGAAAAAGCAGAAGGCCGCCCAATGAGAGCGATGAGTTCAGCGAGGATGCGCTGGCGATCTTCCGAAAAACGCATTTGAGGTGGAAAAACGGAGGACCTCGCCGGGCGGACGCCGGGGGTCGGCGGGACCAGAAAGCGACATATAAACGGTGATGTCGATCCTGCACAGGACGGCCCATCCACGGTCGCTTGGACCTCCAAGCAAATGAAAAATCACGTTGAGAAAGAAAAACAGAGCGTCCGGCCATTCTTCAACTTTGAGGCAGTAAACCTCTTGGCGGCTCGTGCGTCGAGCGGGTCGAGCGTTACCTTTTTCACCATCTGGCTAGTTTTTTAGCCTGCACTATTCCCATCCCCTTTGTCCTAAATCCCATCAGCCCTACGACAGCTCGCCTTTTTGCGAAGCCGTCGGCTGGCTTTCACCCTCCAACCCCGACCCACTGAAATCTGGGATCGCATCCCTTCACCCGATGGAGAGACCAAGCCGTCTCTGGCGATGCGAACCTCATCCTCGTTATGAATAATTGTCCGTTCCTCTCAAGGTTCAGCCCGTGGCTGTGCCTGCGTTCATTGTGCTCGTTCTCACTCCTCGTCGCCTTGAGCCTGTCGCTTGCCGCTCAGACCTCCGGGACGGGTTCGATCGCCGGCACCGTGCAGCATGCTCAAAACAAGTCGTTCCTGGAAGGTGCGGAGATCACCATCGTCGGGACGGGACAGCGAACCCTCACGGCGCGTGATGGATCCTTCATTTTTGCCAGTGTTCCAGCCGGGGTTCAGAAATTGCAGGTGTTTTATACCGGCTTCGATGTCATTGAGTCGACGGTGACGGTTCAAGCGGCGGCCCGGTCCACCCCTCTGATCAACGTCGGTTCCGAGGTCGTCCAGCTCGAGGCGTTCAGTGTGTCCGCTTCGTTGGAGGGCGAGGCGGCCTCTATCACTCGCCAACGGAATGCCGCCAACGTGGTCAACGTGGTGTCGACCGACGCGTTTGGCAGCGTCGCCGATGGCAACATCGGCAACATGATGGTCCGTCTTCCCGGCGTCGCCGGTGAATTCGAAAACGGTGAGGTGGTCGGCATCAAGATTCGTGGCACGCCGGTCGAGTTCAGTGCATTGAATGTCGACGGCGTCCGGGCCTCGGGGGCCTTCTCCGGCTTCAACACGCAGGGCGATCGCGGCGCGCAGAGCGACCAGATCCCGGCGGAGTTCATCAAGGAGGTTGCGGTCACCAAGGCACCGACACCCGACATGCCCGCCGACTCGATCGGCGGCTCGACCAACCTAGTCACCAAGTCGGCGCTTGATTTCAATGAGGACGTCACGACTTACCGCGTTGGATTGAATCACAACCTTCATCGCGACGATCGCACGCGCTTCACCCCAAACGTCGCCGCCACACATCTCACGCGCATCGGAGCGAATCGCCAGATCGGAGTGGCGGTGTCGCTCAGCTACACCGACACCGAGGCACCGCGCGATCGTGTCCAGGTGCAACGCGCAGAAGCCGACGCGCGAGTTACCCAAGCTCGCACGCTGACCAACGTGAACCAGCGCATTCGGGGCGGCCTGGGTCTCAAGTTCGACTATCGTTTTTCGGACTCCACCACCCTCTACCTCAAGTTTCAGTACAGCTACTACCACTTCGACAGCGATCGTCTGGTCTACGCGTCATCGGACAGTGCGACGCGCCGCGTGGCTGACTACAGCGTGGTAAGCCGAGCCCAGATCGTCGCCGGAGCAGTCCCACGCACGAGCACCAATCTGACGGCGAGTGTCGCCCCCGGCTATACGTCGACCTTCACGGAGATGTTGAATGCAAACTGGACCTTCGACGGGGATAACAATGTGAAGACAGGCCGCCAGTATCTGGTCGACTTCGGCGGATCCACCAAACTCGGGGGCGACCAGGAGATCCACTATCAGGCCTCGTTCGCGCCGTCGACTTTTGTCAGCGATCTGCGGACGTTTCTCTACACGCTGCCCGGCGGCGGGGTGGGCATGTCCATCGACTCGACAAATCCCTCTCGTCCGATCTTCCGCCAGACCTACGGTCCAAGCATCCTGTTTGGCCAGGCCGATTTCACTCGTTTCCGCGCTCAGATGCAACAGCAGCCGGAACGCGGTGAGGAGGAGGTGGCGAACGTGAAGGCAGACTACATCAAACGATTCGCCCAGTTGACCAATCCGGTCGAGTTGAAGACGGGCGGGACCTGGCGGCAGCAGTATCGCAGCCTGTCCGTCCAGCGCCCGAATTGGAACTACGTCGGCCCGAATAGGATTCAAGGCGACGGTGACGACAACCTCGCGCAGTTCATCCAATCCTCGCGCGCCTACACGGTCTTCAATAACGCGGGCAACTGGCCTGACCTGCCCGCGGTCAACTACCAGAAAGCGTGGGCGACGTTCAATGGCAGCCCCGAACTCTTCAGCCCGGTGGGTACGTCCGTGAGCGCCGCTCCGAACTACAGCGATATCACTGAGGACGTCTATGCGGGTTATGTCCAAGGGCAGATTCAAATGGGGAAACTCAATGTCCTGGGAGGCATTCGGTTCGAGCGTACCGACGTGGATGCGCAAGGGAGTTATTCTGATCCGCAGAATCCCACGGTCGTTCGTGCGTCCCGCAGCGCAAGTTACGACGGAACGTTTCCGAGCCTGCATTTCCGGTACAATCTCTCGCGGCAACTGGTGGCCCGTCTCAGCTACTCAACCGGCGCGGCTCGCCCCAACATGACCGACCTCTATCCGACAACCACGGTCTCCTACAACTCAACGACCGGACTCGGATCGGTGAGTCAATCCAACCCGGGCTTGAAGCCGCAGGAAGCGGAGAACTACGACCTGTCGCTCGAGTATTATTTCGAACCGGCCGGGCTGCTGTCAGTCAGTCTGTTTCGCAAAGACATCGTTGATTTTTTCTCCCGCACCTCGGATGAAATCGATGGTGGAGCCAACAACGGATTCGGCGGCCAGTACCAGGGCTTCATCCTCAACACGACCACCAATCAGGGTGAAGCGACCATCGAGGGCTACGAGCTGAACTACAACCAGCGCCTGACGATGCTGCCGAAGCCTTTCAACGGGTTGAGTCTGTTCGCGAATTACACCTACCTGAAGACCGAGGGTACCTACCGGGACGGTGCAGCCGAACTCGCGGGATTCGTGCCCAAGTCCGGCAACGCCGGTTTCTCGTTTCTCTGGAGGAAACTCGAAACTCGCTTCGCCTGGCGCTACACCGGTGACCTGCTTCGCAGCTACAACGCGAACGTGTTCTCGCAGAACCGGTTTAAGCCAACCGAGACCATCGACATCAACCTTCAATATCGGTTCAGTCCGCGCCTGTCCGTCTACCTCGATATCATCAACCTGGAAAACGAATGGCCTGAGAACTACACCGGCACGGATCGCAACCGCATCACTTTCAGTGACAGCTACGGGACCCGCATCAACATGGGCGTCTCCGGACGCTTCTGATTCGCGTCAAAGCTCACGAGGTTGAACCACGGCACCGCCATGTCCCCAGGGAAACGACCGCCTGTACAACGGTGGATTCACCGCTGTGGATTGGCTGCTGCCCTTTTGCTTGGTTCGACACGCCTCGCGGCCGGAGCGTCCAACAACACGGGAAGCGACACGGACGCGTTCAAGTCCTCGGCACACGTTCTCCGTGACGGTGCCCTCATGGCCTACATTCACCGGTTGGCGGCGCCGGGCCGTTCTACGCTGGTCCTCATTCCGGAAACTCATGGCGATCGGCATCAATTTCTCGGTCCTTTGGTGGGAGGGTTGCCGTCGTCGCTCGGTGTCGTGATCGTTGAATCGCGCGGTCAGGGCCGGAGCTGGCCTCCTCCGGACCTCGACAAGGCCAGCATCAAGGCCTATGCGTCCGACGTGCTGGAGGTCGTGGAGCATCTGCAGTTGCCCTCGTGGTTCGTCGGAGGGCACAGCCTGGGGGGCATGCAGGCCATCGAAATCGCGGGTCGGAAACCCATCGGACTCTGCGGGATCATCTCCCTGGAAGGTTGGACCCATCATGAAGTTCAGGCGGCGGCCTTCGGCGGCCTTCCTGCCCGGACGGAAAGCCAGCGAGCGGCTGACCGGAAGTATCGCGAGGAGCGCTATGCGCGGTTGCGGTGGTCCCCTGAGGAATACCAGCGACTTGTGGGCATGTGGCGTCAGTGGACGACGGGAGGCCGGATCCTTGAAGAACTCTCCTATCCCCTCCTGAGCATCTGGGGTGACCGTGGGATGACCGTACGCCCGTCGCGAGCGGCGCTTCGCTTGCCAGAGGAGCCGATCTGCGAACTGATTTGGATCGAGGGCGCTGACCACTACATCACTCATCCAGCACACGCCGCCAAGGTTGGGGAAGCCATCGCGCGTTTTGTCGCCCGTGTTGAAACGTCAAGCAGTCACTCGCTTTCGCCATGATCACAAAGCATACGCTCCTCCAGCTTCATCGGGCAGTGACGCCCTGGGCCATCTTCGGCGCGCTGGCGCTCGGTGCCCTGGCGGCACCGGCTTCGACATTGCCGCCCATGTTGCACTTGCCTGATACAGGTATGGAGCCTGAGCAGATCGACTTTGAACGGCTTCCAGTCCTGCCAGGCGAACATACGCTGGTGACGCACGGCAACGCGCCGTGGGGTTTTCGCAACCACAGCTATCTTGCGTATCATGGCGACCGGTACTGGTGCATGTGGAGCCAGGGTACGGCTGTCGAGGACCGGGTGGGACAGCGGGTCGGATACGCCACCAGCATGGACGGTCTTCTCTGGGGTGAGGCGCGCTTTCTCTCGCCCGAGCCGCGGGGTTACGGGCCGGACTCGCCGTTGTTCGGACAACGAACGGCGGAGGGGTTCCGCTACATCGCGCGGGGATTCTGGGAGCGGGACGGGGAGTTGCTTGCGCTCGCCTCGCTCGATGAGGCTGGCGGATTCTTCGGGCCGAGCCTGAACCTTCACGGCTTTCGCTGGAAATCAGGGAGTGATCAATGGGAAGACATCGGCGTGGTCGCTCGTGACACGATCAACAACTTCCCCCCGGTTCAGATGGCCAATGGCGAGTGGGCGATGATCCGGCGCGACCACCGCCGCAACGTTTCGCTGCTCTACGGCGGCGTGCAGTCGGCGGCGGACTGGACCGACGTGCCGATGGTGCCTTATCAGGCCGGAGGCGGGTTTCGTCCCGAAGAGCCGCTGCTCTGGACACTCCCAGATGGTCGTTTGATGGGATTCTACCGCGACAACAGCCGCTCGAAGCGGGTCTTCCGCGCCGTGTCGGACGACTATGGTCGCAGTTGGACCGTGCCGGAGCGCACCAACTTCCCGGACGCCACCTCGAAGCTCTTCGGAATGCGCACATCGCGGGGCTGGTATGTGCTCATTTCCAACGCGAACCCTGCTCCCTTGCAGCGGAATCCTCTGTGCCTTTCGCTTTCGGCTGATGGTGTAACGTTCACCCGATTGGCTCGGCTGCCGGTGCCAACGTCGCCCATGGACCTGCGGCCGAGGGAAGGGGCGCGAAAGGCGGCCGGTTTCCAGTACCCGCACGCCATCGAGAAAGAAGGACATCTGTTCGTCGTGTATTCAAGGAACATGACAACCATCGAGGTCATCCGGGTGCCCCTGGATGAGATCCAGAACCTCCTGCGAAACGAGGGCGGCACGACTCAGTAGGTGCTTTCCCGACCTGCGCAAGGAATTGAATCCATGAAACGTCCCACCGCCCCCTTCGTCATTCTGTCTGTCGCGCTCACGGTGTTCCCGTCTGTCCTGATGGCGGCGGAGCCGCCGCATCCCGCAAAGAATCCCGGCTCCCGTCTCATGCTCGCGGGCCCTTGGGTGCCGGACGACCCGCAGCAGATCGACTTTGACCGTCTCCCGCGGATCCGCGCGCTGCATGCCGTGGTCAACGATGTCATGCCGGCGGGTGGAGACCGGGTGAACCAGCACAACTACCTTGTGCACTTTGCCGGCCGCTTCTGGGCGATGTGGAGTGACGGCCCCGGTGTCAATCGCGGCTACGGAAAGGTTCCCGGACATGACCGCGCCGATCAGCATGTGTATTTTGCCACCAGTCCGGATGGCCTGCATTGGACAGTCTTTGGCACGCTGACGGGCGCACCCGATCCGGGCTACGGATGGATTGCCCGCGGCTTTTGGGTCCGGGAGGGCAGGCTCCTCGCACTCGTCAGTCGCTACAAGGCACCCAGCTATCACGGCGAAGGCCTCTCATTGCAGGCGTTCGAGTGGTCGGGCGAGGACGGTGCTCCGGCATGGTTGCACCGTGGAATGGTGTTCGACGATGCCATGAATAATTTCCCTCCAAAGCGGGTTCCCTCAGGCGAATGGCTGATGTCACGCCGCGACCAGAACCAAGCGGTGCACTTTCTGCGCGGCGGAGTCACGGCCTTCCACGCCTGGCAGTCGTTCCCGGTTGCCTCCTATGGTGAAGACGGGCTTGCGGCGGAGGAGCCCTATTGGTGGATCCTGCCCGACAACAACCTCCTAGCCCTTTACCGCGACAATCGCGGCTCAGGCTATCTATTCCGGTCGTTTTCGACCGACGATGGCCGGACGTGGACGAAGCCGGTGCGAACGAACTTTCCGGATGCCAAGTCAAAGTTTCACGGTCTTCGGCTCCCGGATGGTCGGTACATCTTGGTGTCGAACTCCAACCCCAAAAGACGCGACCCGATGACGATTGCGGTCAGCGATGATGGCATCGTGTTTCACTCCCTCGGCTATCTGGCTGGCGGTCGGCACGTGGACTATCCGCACGTCATCCATCACGAGGGCTTCCTGTACGTCGCCTTCGCGACCGCCAAGCAAACGGTCGAAGTACTGAAAGTGGATGTGGCCGAACTTGATCGACTGAAGAACAGCCGTTGATGCGACCATGACGGCTGCCGAGCCCTAAAAAGTATTCTTTGCAACGAAGCAACCTGATCGCGAACTCGCCGGAATGTGCCTGATCGATGGCACGCACCTTAGTAGCCAGCTCGCCAGCCGTGCGTGTCCCGCTTGTTCACCGCTCACTTTCACCGAGTCAGACAACATCACCCCATCTCTGCTTATGAAATCCCAAACACCCTCCGTCACAAAAACCCGTCATCCGTGGATCCAGCGTGCCGTTCTCTCATGTATCACCGTGCTCCTGCAATCGGTGCTTGTCGCCCAATCGCTCCCGCCGATGCTCGATCTCCACGGCGTCGGACAGGATCCGACCCTCATCGAGTACGCGAAGCTGCCAGTGCTCAAGGGAGAGCACGGCTTGGTTACGGCCGGTCACAAAGATGAACGGGGTATGCAGGCGCAAATCTTCGATCGAGCCGATCTGAACGACCCGACGAAATGGAACTTCCGTCTTCACTCATACCTTGCCCATTTCGACGGTCAGTACTGGGCGATGTGGAGCCACGGACGACTGGTGGAGGATCATCCCACCCAGCATCTTCGCTATGCCACGAGCCGCGATGGCCTGAAATGGAGCGAGCCCCAGCTTCTCGCCGGTCCACCTGAGCGGGACGGGTTCCGATTCATCGCCCGCGGGTTGTGGGTGCGTGAGGGGAAGCTCCTTGCCTTGGCGAGTCACGACGAAGCCTATACGAAGGGCAGGGTGCACTTCTTTGGTCCAAGCCTTGATCTCCGGGCCTGGGAGTGGCAGCCACAGACCCGCGAATGGAAGGCCCTCGGTGTGATTGCGGACGGGGCGATCAACAACTTCCCTCCGCGACTCATGCCCAACGGTCAATGGGCGATGATCTGCCGTCCGCCCGACTACACGCGGTCCGTCTTCTTGTTGTCCGGCGGGCTTGCTTCCCCCTCCTCGTGGAAGCGTTCGCCCATCGTCACCGAAACGCCAGCCGACGGATTTCGTCCGGAGGAACCGGATTGGTGGGCGTTGCCCGACGGACGTCTGATCGGCCTGTTTCGCGACAACAACCGCTCTGGTCGTTTCTATCGCGCGATCTCGACCGACAACGGCTTGAACTGGACGGCGCCCGAAAAAACGAACTTCCCAGACGCCACGTCAAAATTCTTCTGCCTGCGCACCTCGCGAGGCTATTACGTGATTGTGTCGAACACGGATCCCAAGGGCCGGAATCCGCTCGCCCTGTCCGCGTCGGACGACGGTGTCACCTTTACCCGCATGGGCCGGTTGCCGATTCCCGTCACGCGCGAGGGAGGTGACTTTGACTCAAGACATGCGTCGGGATCCGTGCAGTATCCCCACGTCATGGAGCATAAAGAACATCTCTACGTCACGTATTCCCGAAACAAGACCTCGATCGAGGTCATTCGTGTGTCGCTTGACGAGGTCGATCGTCTCCGGCGGGGCCGGCTCTGAGGAGGTTCTCCGGACCATCATGGCATCTTCCCGTTCAGTCTTCGACCTTGTGGTCGTCGGTGGCACGCCCGCCGGCATCGCCATGGCCGTGCGGGCGTCCAGAGAGGGACTGCGGGTGCTGCTGACGAATCGCGGGCCACATCTGGGAGGGATGCTGACCAGTGGCCTGGGCGTCTGGGATACGCTGCTGGAGGGCCGGCGGGCCCCTGTTTACGACGAGGTGCGGCGAATGATCCAGGAGCACTACCGGGTCACCTATGGCGAAGGTTCGCCCCAGCAGGCCGCGTCGATCCCGGCTCGGGACGGGCATCGCAACGGCTGTTTTGAACCCTCGGTGGCGGAGCAGGTACTCAATCGCCTTGTCACCGCGGAACCGGGCTTGACGGTGTGGCGGGACTGCGAGCCGACGTCGGTGGAGCGCTCCGGTGCGCGCGTGGCGGCGGTGCACCTCGGCCGGTCGCGCCGGATCGAGGCACGGGTGTGGGGTGACTGCACTTACGAAGGAGACTTTGCAACGCTGGCGGGTGTAGCCTGTCGCGTCGGTCGGGAGAGCCGGGAGGAGCATGACGAGCCTCATGCGGGCTGGGTTCACGTCCGCCCCTGTCAACACCCGCCATCCGATTCTCTCGCGGCGCTGGCGGCGCGTCGGGAAAGCTGGCCCCTGCGCCGGTTCGACGCGTTCAGCGAACCCGTGGTTTCGGCCGCAAGCGGAAAGGCGGATCGACGGATACAGGCCTGCAACTACCGCACGATCCTGTGCCGCGATCCCGGCAACCGCGTTCCTTTGGAAAAGCCGTCTGGATACAGCCGTTCTCGGATTGCAGGGCTGGAGTACGAGTCACTGGTGGCGCCGCTGCCCAACGGGAAGGCATCCTGGAATCGTCCGCAGTTGCTGGGTCTGCAGCATGACTATCCCACCGGGGATGAAGCCACGCGTGCATGCATCCGCGACGCGCATTGGAACGCGACGCTGGAGCTCTTGTACTTCCTGCAAAACGACCGGTTGGTGCCGACGGAGGTTCGCGAACGCTGGCGTGAGTACGGACTCGCGCGGGATGAGTTCGCCGACAACGGACATCGGCCCTACGAATTCTATTTGCGGGAATCGCGGCGGATCGTGGGGCGCGCGACATTGACGCAGCGGGATCTTCTGCCGCGCGGACCGGACGACCGGTCGCGGACCTGGGCTGACGCGATTGCGGCGGCGGACTGGTACGTGGATGTCCACGCTTGTGGCCCGGAACGGGTGGGTGACAGTTTTTTCGAGGGCAAGATGATGCTGCATGTGGAGACGGTGCCGGGCCAGGTACCGTACGGCGCAATCCTGCCGCGCAACCTCGACAACCTTCTCGTGCCGGTCTGCCTCTCCGCGACCCATCTGGCACATTCGGCCGTGCGTGTGGAGCCAACCTGGATGGCGCTCGGCGAGGCCGCGGGATTCGCAGCGGCGCAGGCGGTACAATCCGATCAGCCGGTCGCGGGAATTTCGGTGAGCCGCCTGCGCGAAACGCTCGCGGCGAACGGGCTGCTGCTGGACGCTTTCAACTCGTTGATTCCCGGCGGCCGCACGGCCGTGGCCGGCCCCTGTTCTTATGGACTTTGAACTACGTTCCTACGATCTCGCAGCCGTCGTGATCTACCTGATCGCGATGCTGGTGATCGGCATCCGGGGGGCGCGGCGGAGCAGCCATGCGGAGAACTACTTTGTCGGCCGGCGGAATTTTCCGGGATGGGTGGTCGCGCTCTCGATGCTGGGAACGATTATAAGTTCCACCACCTTTCTCGCCTTACCGGCCGCGGCTTACGTGCTCGATTGGCGGCAGCTCAGCGTAAACCTTGTCGTACCCTTCGTGGCGATCGTGGCGGTGGTGATCTTCATCCCCTTTTTCCGGCGGGCAGGATTGACGTCGGCGTTCGAGTACCTCGGTGACCGCTTCGGCACGCCAGCGCGGGTCTACGGCACGGTGAGTTTTGTGTTCCTGCAGCTCATCCGCGTCGCCCAGGTGCTCTTTTTGGTTTCGCTTCCGTTGCAGTTCCTCACCGGGGCACCACTGGAGTGGGTGATTCTGGCGGGTGGTGTCTTTGTGGCCCTGTACACGGTGGCCGGGGGCATGGAGACCGTGGTCTGGGCGGGCATGATCCAGGCGATCATCATGCTTTTGGGCGGCGTGCTCTGCCTTTGCTTCGTGGTGAGCGGGGTGCCGGGCGGAATCGCCGGGATCATTGAGACCGGCAGCGCCAGCGGCAAGTTCAGCCTCGGCAGTCTGGAGTGGGACGTGCACCAGCGGACGTTTTGGACCGTCATCATCCTTGGCATGGTCAACTGGCTGAACATCTACTCGGGCGAACAGACCATGGTGCAGCGCTATGTCTCCGCGAAGTCGCTGCGCGAAGCGCGCAAGGCGACCCTGCTCTTCTCGGGCATCGCCGTTCCGATGTGGACGATGTTCTTCTTCATTGGCACTGCCATCTGGGTCTTTTTTCAGGTCAACCCTGATCCCGCGGTGGCCTCCTTGCAGCCGGATCAAATGCTGCCCTATTTTGTACTGACCTACATTCCAGCCGGTCTCGCGGGCGTGGTGATCGCCGCGGTGATTGCAGCGGCCATGAGTTCGCTCGATTCCGGAGTGAATTCGATCTCCACGGTTGTGGTCATCGATCTGATCAAACCGCACTTTGCACCGGGCAGGGAGGATCGCTACTATCTTAACGCCGCTCGCTGGGTCACGGCGGGCTCCATTCTGGTGATGACCGCGGGCGCGTTCACGTTCTCGCGAATTGAGAAGGAGAGCATGAACGATGTCAGTCTCATCGTCTCGAGCGTTCTGGGCGGGGCCTTGACTGGCCTGTACATGATCGGCTTTTTCACCCGGCGCGTGGGCGGAGTGGCGGTGAATGTCGGCCTCGGTGTGGCCATCACGCTCAACCTTTATCTCGGCTTGGGCCTTCTAGGCATACTGCCCAAAGCCGTGACCCTTGGTGTGCACAGCTATTGGGTCGGGGCCATCGTGAACGTTGCCTTCGTCCTCGTGGCCTACGGCTTCAGTTTCGTCCGCCGCGAGCAGGCCCGAAATCTGGAGGGCCTGACCATCTGGACCCAAAAGAGTGCGCCCAGATGAACCGCATCCGTCACTCGATTCCATTCCAATGAAGGCAACTCTTTCAAAGTCATCCAGACCCGCCCCCGGTGCAGAATCAACCCCGCCGACCGCGGCGGGCAACCTTGCACCAGACATCGTCGTCGTGGGTGGAGGAATGGCCGGGGTGATGTCCGCCCTTTCGGCCAAGTGTTCCGACAACCGCGTGCTGATCATTGAGCCGAGCAACGTGCTCGGTGGGCAGGGCACGGCCGGTGGCGTTGCGGGCTTTTGCGGGGACACGCTCAACGTCAATGACGATTTCCAGGACCTCGTGCGAAGACTTCATCACTACGGCTTCATCCGGGATTTCAACCCCACCGACGACCGGCGCTCCTACGATCTCGAGTGGTGCGCCTTTTTTCTCCAGGAGATGGTGCAGGAGCGCGGCATCGACGTGCTGCTGCATTCTCGCATGACCGGCGTGGAAGCGAAGGATGGCGTTGTCACCTCGGTTGATGTCTCCACGGTGGGGGGCCTTTGCCGGTTGCAGCCAAAGTTCGTGATTGATGCGACCGGTGCATGCCTCGTTCCGGCGATGGCCGGCTTTCCCGTGATCCATGAGGGGGCAAACCGGCAACTGCCGATGAGTCTCTACTTCACGCTCTGGGACACCGGGAAACCCGTGCGCCCGTTCCTTCCTCCGTCCTGCGTGGAATGGAAAAACGACGACGAAATTCCCATGACCACGCTCCACTCATTTGAGTCGGGAAAAGTGGAGGTGAAGATGAAGGTGGTCGGGTTCGACGCCGCGGACGGCTTGAGTTTCTCCCGTGCGGAAATGCACGCGCGCCGGCAGATGATGAGCCTGATCCACTATCTGCAGACCAAGGGATTTCGCGGGGTGAAGCTGGACCGGCACCTGCTGTCGTCTGTTTCGCGTCACATTGGCGTGCGCGAGACGCGGCGGATCGAAGGCGAACATCTCCTGACGGTCGGGGAGGTGACTCATGGCGCGGTCTTTCCGGACGCGGTGGCGGTTGGAACCTACCATCTCGATTTTCACTGGCCGGACCAGATGCAGCGCAACGACACGGGCGTGACCACGATGGTTGAGCCCTACCACATTCCACTTCGGGCGATGATGCCCAAGGGGGCGCGAAATCTGCTCGTGCCTGGGCGGGGTGCTTCGGGTGACCAGATGGCCATGAGCTCTTTTCGCGTGATGGCCCCGGTTTCTCAGATGGGCTTCGCTGCGGGGCGCGCCGCGCAGATGTGCGTTCGCGACGGCTGTTTCCTCAACGATCTCGACACAGCCGGGCTCCAGCGATCAATCGAGGAGGGAGGCCAACGACTCGATTTGTCACTTTACGGCGAATACCTTCGGAACGGCCTGCTCGATCATGAAGAAGTGTTTACAGGTGGAGAAGGACGCGGGCCGGGGTCCGCCCCCGCACTCCTGCAATTGTGCAACAATCGGTTCCTCGCGGCCTGGGTGACCAATGCAGGCGACGAGTCGCTGCTCTGGGTCGCCGACCGGTTCCAGTGCCGTTGGTCGTCGCCTCGCGTTGTCGGACGAACCACGGGCGTCGTCGCCGGCATTCGCCTGGCCCGTCTGGGACAATCCGAGGCGGAACTCGTGTGGTCGGACGCCTCGGGCCGCATCGTTTCAACCGACGAAGGTCAGACGTGGGCATCCGCTCCTCGCACCGAAAACACCGGCTGTGCCGTCCCCACGTCGACCTCGCACGTCGTGCTGCTGGCACTGACCCGCGGGACTCGGGTGAGAGTGGACGAGGTGGAGGCGGTCGGAAACAGACTCTCCAAGGACTTCGCCCTGAGCCTTTCGACGGATGACGGTGCCACATGGCCGTATATTCGACGATTGGAAGAGGGTGGGCGCGCCCGGGATCCTTCGCTGCTGGCGACGCCGCGGGGAGTTGCCCTCGTCTATGCAAGGGAGAATGGCCGCATTGTCTTCTGGCATGGTTCAATCGAACAAATCATCGATCAGGCGGCGTTGGAAAAGCACTCCGAAGCTCTGCACACGGGCATCATGCCCTGAACGGAGCGTCATTCGTGCAGGAGATGCGCCAGCCGGTTGCCGCGCGCTTCGAGATCACCAAAGGTAAACGTGCCAAGGACTTCACCGGTGCCCGCGACGCGGTCAGTCCTCGAGTATTTTCATCGCCCGCAGCCACTCCTCCGCCCGCTTCGGCCACTGGGAAACCGGATTCGCGCTGGGTCGGAGTCCATAACCGTGGCCACCTTTGGTGTAGATGTGCAGCTCGCTGGATACGCCGGCCTTCTTGAGTTCGATGTAGAGGCTCGCGGCATTCACACCTCGCAGAACGTCGTCGTCGGTCACCGCGACAAACATCGGCGGCGTCATCTGGTTCACCTTGACCAGAGGGCTCAGGGGCCCCGCCACCTTCTCATCACCCAGATAGGCCGGATAAATCGGCAGCACGAAGTCGGGACGGCAGCTGAGACTGTCAGCACCGTCCTGCTGCGCATAACTCTGCGCCTCAAAGTGCGTCGCCGCCATCACCGCCAAATGGCCGCCGGCGGAGAAACCAAGGAGTCCGATTTTCTCGGTCGGCAATCCCCATTCCCGGCCCTTTTCCCGGAGGAGCCTCAGGGCGCGCTGCACATCCTGCAACGGCGCCGCATGCGGCACACCGGCATCGCGACGCGGCACCCGGTACTTCAAGACCGCCGCACCAATGCCGAGCGTGTTCAACCACTCCGCCACCTCGGTTCCTTCCTTGTCCCACGCAAGGATGTTGTAACCGCCCCCCGGGCAGACGATCACGCTCACCGGACGCGCGACGTTCTTCGCCGCCGGATAAATCGTCAGCGTCGGCTCCGTCACAAACCCGATTCGCACCACTCCATCCCGAATGGTTTCCGGAACCGTTCCCTCCGGCACGCGGAACCCGGACTCCCCGGGGACCGCACCTGGCCAGACTTTGTGCTCAACCGGCGCCGCCACGGTTCGAATGGCGGTCCCGAGGACTGAAGCGGCAATGAGCAGACTCCAAAGGTGTGACTTCATGGCGATCACGCTGCCTGAGCCAAAACCAAAGACAATCCTTCCATCCTCCTTCGGCCTGCGCGGCCTGCCCAAACCTTCACCCCAACCACAAACAGGCGTGCATCCTGCCGGTCGACAAGGCGCGCAAGAGCCCACGCTGAAGCGAAAGTCGTTTGTCCCCATCGTCCTGCTTGCCTCGCGACGGTGCCCTCGTTGGATGAGGGCATGACCATCGAGCCGGTTCCCGCACCTACTCTTGCTCAAGTCCTTCTGGGTTGGGTGGAGCGAATCGGCAATCGCCTGCCCAATCCCGCGACGCTGTTCGCCTTGCTCGCGGCAAGTGTCGTGCTGCTCTCCTGGCCCCTCGCCGAGGCGGGACTGTCCGTCAAAAACCCCGCCAGCGGCCAAACCGTCGCGGTGGTCAGTCTCTTCTCCCTCGACGGACTGCACCGGATTCTGGCGGGCGTCGTGACCAACTTCATCAACTTCCCTCCGTTGGGAACTGTCATGGTCTGCCTTCTCGGGATCGCGGTGGCTGAACACACCGGCTTGATCGGCGCCGGACTCCGTCTCGTCGTCCTGTCCTCCCCCGCACGTCTCCTTACTCCGATGGTCGTGTTCGCGGGCGTGATGTCGAACATCGGGGGCGACGTCGGTTACGTCCTGCTCCTTCCGTTGGCGGCTGGCATTTTTCTCGCCGTTGGTCGACATCCCCTCGCCGGTTTGGCCGCCGCGTTCGCCGGAGTCTCCGGAGGTTTTTCCGCAAACTTGATCCTCGGCACGGTCGACGTGCTCCTCTCAGGAATCACCGAGGTGGCCGGACGGATCGTGCTCCCGAACCTTCGGGTGACCGCATTTGCCAACTATTACTTCATGTTCGTCTCGACGCTCCTCGTGACCGCCGCTGGCTGGTGGGTGACGGCGCGCATCGTCGAACCACGGCTCGGACACTACACCGGCGACGCCGTGCGGGAACCGCTCACTCCGCTCAGCCGGGCGGAAAAACGCGGTCTCCTCGCCGCCGCTCTGGCCACGCTGCTGCTCAGTCTGGTTCTGCTCTGGGGCTGCCTGCCGACTGGCGACGCCGCCCAGGGATTCCTCCGGGATCCCAAACATCCGGAGGACTTCTTCCAAAGCTACTTCATCCGCGGACTCGTCGCCTTCATCTTCCTTTTCGGACTCGTCGCCGGCCTCGCCTACGGCTGCGCCGCTCGAACGATCCGGAACGACCATGACGTGGCCAAGGGCATGAGCCTCTCGATGGCCTCGATGTCCTCCTACCTGGTGATGGCCTTTTTCGCCGCGCAATTCATCGCCTATTTCAACTGGACCAATCTCGGCACGGTCACCGCCGTGCGCGGCGCTGAATTTATCCAGAGCCTCGGCCTGCAGAACCAGCCGATCCTCCTGATGGTCGCTTTCGTGCTCTTCGTGGCCACGATCAACCTGATCATCGGCAGCGCGTCAGCCAAGTGGGCGCTGATCGCCCCGATCTTCGTGCCCATGTTCATTCTGCTCGGCTACACGCCCGAACTGACCCAGGCGGCGTTTCGTGTCGGTGACAGCGTGACGAACATCATCACCCCGTTGATGGGCTATTTCCCGCTGTGCCTCACCTATGCCCAGCGATTCGTCCCCTCAGCCGGCATCGGCACCATGATCGCAACGATGCTGCCCTACTCCATGGCCTTCCTCGTGCTCTGGGTCCTGCTTTTGATCCTCTGGATCACCTTGGGCCTGCCATTGGGACCTGACGCGGCACTCTTCCTCCCGCAGCCAGCACCCTGAATCCAAGTTCGCCCCCGAGGACTTCGTTTCCCGTGAACCCTCCCTCCCTGCGATCAGCCACAACGCCGCAGCCCCCACCCAGCACATTCCTCCACCTCATGAACGCGTCTGCTATCCCAGCTTCACCCTCCAGCGCGGCCGGTCGGAATTACCTGATCTCCCAGCTCGACGAGGTCTCCGCGGTGCCCTGCCCCTGCGGTTTCGCCCGGCGGGGATTCGCCGTGCCGGACAATTCCACCGCCACGATTCACCTGGTGGATATCCAGACCGATGCCCGGGTACACTACCACAAGAAGCTCACCGAGATTTATCTGATTCTGGAGGGGGAGGGTTTCATGGAGCTCGACGGAGAACGCATCCCCGTCCGGCCGATGTCCTCGATCTTCATCAAACCCGGCTGCCGCCACCGCGCCGTGGGCCGCATGCGGATCATCAATATCCCCATCCCCGCCTTCGACCCCGAAGACGAGTGGTTCGACTGAGCCACTCCCAAGCGGCCGCACGAACTCCCCCTCCGTTGTAGGTGGCCTCGCCGAGGCCGCGACGTGGTCACCGACCACGCCCTTCTCCAAATCGGTCCGCCAGACCGTACTCCGAACGAAAACGCCAAGACGCGATCAACGCCATCAGCTGGCGTGCGGGCCGCACGCCCGCGCGTGCTCGCTCGCCTCCGCGCTCCGCGGGCATCCGCGCCTCAACGAAAAGTTCAGTCTGTCACCCGACTGTTACGCCGGTGCCGCGGATTCGCCGCACAAGGGCTCTACCGTACCCGTGAACCGACACACCCTCACCGTATCTCCTCGTTCACGATGTCCGACCTGTTCCACATTCCACCTTCGCTCGCACGCTGCCTTTCGGCCCTCGCGCTCGCGACCACCTTTCCTTTCGCGCCGGCCATTTCCGCCCAAAGCGTCGTGCCAGTCGCGACGACGGCTGCCAAACAGGGGACCGCCACCGTCAGGTCCAACGACGACGTCGTTTCCCTCCAGCGCTTTGTCGTCACCGGCTCCAACATCGAGCGCCTCGACATGGAGAAGGTCGTCCCCATCACCGTCATCGATCAGGATGCCATGACCGCCCGCGGCGCCGTGCTGCCCGTCGATCTGCTCACGTCGCTGCCTTCGGTCGTCAGTCTGCCGGAGAACGAAACCCGCCTCGGCTCCTCCGGCGCCCGCGGCGACAACGCCAACATCAATCTGCGCAACATGGGTGCCACCGCCACCCTCATCCTCGTCAACGGTCGCCGCATGGCGGTCAATCCGATGACCGCCGGACTCTCCCAGGCGGTGAATGTCAATCAACTGCCCACCCGCGGCATCGAGCGGATCGAGGTGCTCCGCGATGGCGCTTCGTCCATCTACGGCTCGGACGCGGTCGGCGGGGTGATCAACTACGTGCTCAAGCGTCAGTTCAACGGCGCGGAGGCCTCGCTCCGTTTCGGTTTCCCCGAGCATGGCGGGGGCGAGAGCATTCAAGGGTCTTTCACCTTCGGCAGCTCGTTCGCCGAGGGACGCGGCCGCCTGTTCGGCACGATTGAGGCGCTCTACCGCGACGCGATTTTCCTCGTGGAACGCGATTTCAGCGATAGCGCAAACAACTCCGACCGCGCCGAGCCTCCGTTCAACACCCTCGGCGGGCCCTTCGACGCCCGCTCCGCCCGGGGCTACTGGCCCACGTTTCGCCTCGGCACCACGACCGCCAGCAACTACTTCCGTCCGGTCAACGGCACACCCGCCCTCACCTCCGCCGCACCCACCCGCGCCGCCCACCCGGAGTTCTTCCTCGACCTCAACCAGTTCGGCATGGCCTCGCCCCGAATGCGCCGCGGGAACACGTTCGTCTCCGGAGAATTCGACGTCAGCGACCGGCTGACCGCCTTCGGCGACTTTGCCTACTACAAGTCCGAATCCACCATGCGACGCCAGCCGCTGGCGCTCAACGCCCCGACCTCTGATCAACTCAAGGTCATGGCGATCGACAATCCTTACAATCCCTACGGCTCACGCTTCTACCATGCGTCCGGCGCACCCAATGCCGACGGCACGGCGCGTCTGACGGGAGCACCCCGCACGATCAGCTTCACCGCCATGACCCTCGCCGGCCTGGCGGCCGAAACCGTCACCACCCAAGCCGATGTCGTGCGCCTCGCCGGTGGCCTCAAGGGCCGGATCAGCGATTCTTGGGGCTGGGAAGCCTCCGGTTTTTTCAACAAAGTCGACGGCAACGACGAGGCCTACCCCGACGTGCGCGAGAGCAAACTGCAGCAGGTTCTGGATCGTACCAACGCCAGCGCTTACAACCCCTTCGGCTACACCTTCAAGGTCCAGAACGGCACCGTGGTCGCCGACCAGCCCTATACCAACCCACAGGCCGTGGTCGACGCCTTCTCCGAGGTCTACGTCCGCGAAGCCTCGAGTGTCATCACCAGCGGTGACCTGCGCGCCTCGGGCACACTCTTTCAATTCTGGGGCGGTGAGGTCAAGGCGGCCCTCGGCGGTGAATACCGCCTCGAGGACCTTGAGGATCTTCGCCCTCCGTTCAGCGGAGAAAATCCCGCGGGTTCCGGTCTCGACCCAACCAACAATGACTTCCTGCTCCATCCTCCCCGTCCCGATGTGATCGGGGACCGCAAGGTCGCCAGCTTCTACACCGAGGTCGTCGTCCCTCTGGTCTCCGCGGAACGCAATTTCCCGCCGGCCAACACGCTGGAGCTCACCGCCTCCGCCCGACACGAGAACTACAGCGATTTCGGCGACACCACCAAACCCAAGGTCGGTGTCAACTGGCGGCCCGTCTCCTGGGTCATGCTCCGCGGTTCCTACAACGAGGGTTTCATGGCTCCCAGCCTCGCCGCGCTGTTCACCAGCCCCCGCTGGAGCATCTCCGCCGGAGCAGGCGATCCCGACATTTACCGCAATCCGGTGACCAACGAGGGTCCGTATGTGCAACGCACCTACTTCGGGGGCAATCCCAGCCTCAAGCCGCAGGAGTCCGAGGGTCTGACCTACGGGGTGGTCATCGATGTCCCCGGCGTCCGGGGCCTCAGCCTGACCGCGGACTGGTGGAGCATCAGCCGCACCAACCTGCTGGGCCAGCGCAGCGTCGCGCAGATCCGCGACAGCGACACCGCCCTGCTCATCGCCTACACCAACGCCCAGCGCGCCGCCGGTGTCGCCGTGGGTTCGATCGACGTCGGCAGTGGCACGCCAGCCTACAAGGGGGATCCGGATGTGGTCCGCTTTGCGCAAACGCCCGAGGACGTGGCCACATTCGCCGCCTACAATGCGGCTACTCCCGGAACTCCCCGCGCCACCGCCGGCCGGATCTTCTCGGTCAACCGCCCGTTTGTGAACATCTCCTCCAGCGAGCACGAAGGCGTCGACCTCGGCCTGCGCTACGTCCTGCCCCGCCTGCCGTTCGGCACGGTTGTCGTCAACTCCGACTGGTCCTACCTTTCGCGCTCCGAATCCACCCTCGCCCCGGCCAACCTGCCCCCAACGGTGACCAACGGCCTCTATGCCGGCGGCGCCGCCCGCTGGCGCGGTACGACCAATCTGACCTGGCGCAACGGCCGCTGGTCGTCCAACGTCGGCGCCTATTTTGTCGGCGAAACTCACGATTCCGGTGCAACCACCACCGCCGCCATTTACGAGTCACTGGGCCGCCCCTCCTACATCGCCCCGTTCTTCACCGGCGGCCAGACGGTTTACCGCCGCGTGGTTGACCCCGTCATGCACTACAATGCCACCTTCGGCTACAGCTTCGGCGCAGACGCACCTGCTCTGTTTCGCGGAACACGGCTGAGCCTCGGCATTCTCAACCTGACCGACAAGGAACCGCCGCTCAACTCGTCGGAGGGTTTTGGTTACGACACGTCGGTCAACCAGAACTTACTCGCCGGCCGCACCTGGACGCTCGAGCTCTCGCGGGGCTTCTGAGGAAACGTCATGATTCTCCTCCCTGCCGTACGCTCAAGCGCCTGGCTCCTCGTCACGCTCACCGTCACTTCGCTTCATCAGGGCGTGCACGCCGAACAGGCCGCGGACGCCCACGAGGCACGCCTCGCCGCCAACCGCACGTGGTTCCAGGCGCTGCCGGCAGCACCCGCTCCCGCATTGACCAAGCACGGTCTGGTTGCCACCGAGCTCGCCCGCTGGCCGGTGCGCGGCGCCAATCAGGGCGTGGCCGTGGATGGGGAATTCTTCTACGGGATCGGCAACTTCGTCGTGGTCAAACACCGCAAGGACTCCGGTTTGCGCGTGGCTGAGTGGACCGGTCTGCGGGGTGGTCCGACCGTGCACTTGAACGGCGGACTGGTGCAGGATGGCCTGCTCGTGCTCGCGCATTCGAACTTCCCCCAGCTTCCCATGGCCAGCTCCCTGGAGTACTTCGACCGCCACTCTCTCCTGCCGGTCAAGAGCACGAGCCTCGGCATCCGCCTCGGCTCACTCACGTGGGCGGAGCGCCGGCATGGTTTCTGGTGGGCCTGTTTCTCCAACTACAACGACCAGGGGACCACGCCGGGTTTCGACCAGCGCTCGACCCACGTGGGCAAATTCGACGACAACTGGCAGCTCATCGAATCCTGGATCTTCCCCCCACAGGTGGTCGCGACGTGGGGGCGGAGCAGCTGTTCGGGCGGAAGCTGGGGCGAGGATGGTCTGCTCTATGTCACCGGTCACGACGCGAAGGAGCTCTACGTGCTGCGTTTGCCCAGGATGGGCATAGCCCTCGACTACATCACCGCCATCGACGTCCCGTTCGAGGGCCAATCGTGGGCTTGGGACCGCAGCCAGCCGGAAGAACGGATCATCTATGGCATCTCCCGTCGCGATCAGGAGGTGATTGTCACTCGGATACCCGAGATTCCGACTCAGCTCCGCCAGTGAGCCTCCGTCACGTTGAGACGGATCTTCGAGACTCGTCAGCCGGCACGCTCGCCTGCGCCTGGTGTCCTATCTGAGCACGTCGGAACCTCTGCTCCGCTCAACCATCAACCCAGAGTTCCGCCACACTCCAGTTGCTGTCCGACTGCGATTCGGTGAGTTTGATCAGGATGAAGCGACCGCGGGTATCTGGCGGCAGGGTGATGACGGTCCGGTCCCGCTGGCCCTGACCCGTCACGCGCGGCGGGCCGGGTTGGGTCAAGTTGTCGGTCACATAGACCTCGTACCCCTCCGGAAATTCTCCTGTCCGGCCGGTCTGATCGAGTGTGATGCGGTGAAGGCGCCGACTCTGCTTGAACTCGACCTGAATCCAGGGCTTTCCCTGGGCCGGCACCCGCCAGACGGTCTTGGTGTTTCCATCGACCACCTGCGGAATCGGATCCGGACCCGTCGATGCTTTTACGACCGGCGGCCAATCCTGGTTGGCCTCAATCGTGTCGACGGCCGCCCGCGCCGCCGCACCCACCACCGGATCGTCCACCAAGGTCGTGACGAGGTTGAGGGCGAACGGGCTGGCGCCGCGCCCAAGGAAGGCGACCAGATTTTGCCGAACCTCCGGCTCGCGGCTGGCGCTCAGCAGCACCGCGACCGCCGCCGACTGTTCAGCCATGGGGAGCGTCCGACCGCGATCGAGCAGCCGCATCGCTCCCTGGACTGCAATTTGCCGCACCGTGGCGTGCGGGGTCTGAACTGCGGTCGCCACCACCAGCGGTAGAACCGAGTCATCCGGCCAGCGAAGCAGTTCCCGTGTCGCAGCCAGGGCGAGTTTCTCTTCGGGTCGTTGAGCCAACTGACCCGCCGCCGCGGCCGTGGCCGCACTGGGCAGGCGCGGCAACACGGGGAGCAGGCGCATCTTCACGTCATTGCTTCCGTCGGCGATCGCCTGGAGCAGGAGAGCGTCCCGGTTCGCGACATCGGGATTGCGCAGGGACACATTCAACAACGCCCGCAGCGCCCGGGGAGCCTCCCGACTGTCGATCGCTTCCATCGCCCAAGCCAGCACCGCGGGCTGCGTCGCCGGCGGCGCCATGTCCGCCAGCGCACCCAGCGCCGCCGTCCGGACGGACGCATCCGGATCCTGACGCAGGGCCAGCAAAGCAGGGATGGCCTCCGTCATGCCCCGCTGCCCGATCGCCTCCAAACAGACGATACGGACCGAAGACTCACCTTGCGCGACGCTTTTCAGCAACGTCTCGGCCACGTTCGGGCCCTTGATCAGGGACAGGCTTCGGCGGGCCGCCACCGACTCCTCGCCCGTCAACTCGGTCGATGCGTTGACCAGACGCAGCACGACCTCACGATTGCCGGGCAAGTGACCCAACGCGTTCAGCGCCGCCACCCGGACGGAGACATCGGTCTGCGCCACGGCCCCCATGGCGACCGGCACGGCGGCTGGATCCGCCCGGAGCGCGAGCGCCTGCAGGACGGCCGCCTGCGTCGGGGCATCCCAACGCGCGAACGAAGCGGTCAGGTCGCGAACAAAATTTGACGGGGTAAAGTCCACGATCGTTTCGAGGGCCACCGAACGAAACGCATCCTCGCCCCCCGAAAGGACTTCGCTGATCCGGTTCGCGGCCGCGGACGGCTCGCGCTCCAGCAATCCGCGCCACGCCGCCGCCCGTTGGGCAGCGGCGATCTTTGCGTCCTTCATCACCGCTTGCAGCGCCGCCACCCCAGCAGCCCCGGGCAGGGACCACGCACAGGCCAGCCTCGCCTCCACCACCGCAAGGCGTGTCGCATCCGGCGCCCGCAGCAACGCGGCCAGAGCATCCGGCGTTCCGATTTGACCAAGGGCGTGGGCCGCTCCCGAACTCGTGGCGAGTTGCGCGTCCGCCAGGAGCGGAGCCAGCACGGGAACCGCCGCGACGATACGCCGCGGGCCGACGGAGGACATCAAGGCCACCCGATGGGCGCCGGTGCTCGACTTCAGCGCATCGACGAAGGCTTGGTCCACCGCGGCTCCCGGCACGGCATCGAGGGCAAGCCGGCCAAGGTTGACCTGCTGCGGGTCCTTGAGCATCGCCGCGTAGACGCCGAAGCGACCATCGCGTTCCGCCGCCGGCAGAGCGGCCAGTAACGCGGCCACCCGTTCGCAGAGGGCCTGGCGCGCGGCAGCGGTGACGCCTTTCTGGCGAAGGACCGTTTCCATGGCCGACAGCAGTTGAGCGATCGCCGCGCGGTCGGTGCCCGCCTGGGTAATGGCCCGATCCAGCGCGATCAACGCGTCCTGGCTGCCACCGTACTCCAAGGCGGGCAACGCCGGAGGGAGAGCGACGGCGCGTGCAGCCGGCAACCCGGTCAACAGGCCGGCGGACAGCAGGGCCAGACCGCCCGGACGGCGGAAATACCGGGTCCGGAGAAAGAGGAGAGAAAACATCGGAGAGGTCGAAAGGGGTTGAGACTCAGAGGATGCCGTAGGGTGCGCGCCGCGGGCGTTCGAGCCAGGTGGCGGCAGCCGGGTCGCCCACGATTTCTTCCTTGGCCGGATCCCAGCGCAGCGGACGGCCCAGGCGTTCGGCGATCGCATTGAGGTGGCACACCGTGGCGGTCCGGTGTCCGATCTCGACATCGGTGATGGGACGCTGACGGGAACGCACCGCGTCAATGAAATCGCTGTGATGGTTGGCGCTCGCGTAAAGGTGCACCTCCTCGGCGCGCAAGGGGCGCGTCGCAAGCTCCGCCGGGTCGGTCACCAGGTAATCATCGCGGGAAACCCAGACCGTCCCCTTGGTTCCAGTGAATTCAATCATCGCCTTCAGTCCCTGGTCCACGCGCTCCACGCGCAGGCCGCTGGCATAGACGTGGGTCTGGTGGGGCGCTCCCTGCCAGCCCTTGGGAATGAATTCGACCGGACCCGACGCATCCATGCCGAGGGCCCACTGGATGATGTCGAAGTGGTGGGCGCCCCAGTCCCCGTTCTTGCGACCCCCATACTCGTAAAAACAACGCCAGCCGCCGCCGTAGTTGCCGAGAATGCGCTCCTCGTGGTACGGGCGCCATGGAGTCGGTCCGATCCAGCGGTCATAATCGAGCTCGGCCGGAACCGGCTGCTCCGGCAGCACCGGGGCCGGCGGGAACTCGCCGAGACGAGTGCGGATCAGTTTGAGGTCGCCGATCCAGCCATTGCGCACGATCTCTGCCGCCTTCCGAAACGCGCCGTTCGAGCGCTGCTGGCTGCCCGTCTGCAGAATCCGGCCGTAACGCCGCGCTGTATCCACCAGCACCCGGCCCTCGCGCACCGTCAGCGTCAGGGGTTTCTCGCAGTACACATCCTTGCCCGCCTTCATCGCCGCATTCGAGACCGGCGAGTGCCAGTGGTCGGGAGTGCACACCCACACCACGTCGATGTCGTCGCGGGACAGAACCTCCTCGTGGTACTGCACCGCCGGGATGCCCCGATAGGTGCCGCCCGTCTGGGCTTCACCGTAGGCCCGCTCCGCGCGGTCGCGGAACGCCCTCGCTTTCGGCAGGGCGACGTCGCACAGGGCGCGCACCCGGCAGTCATCCCTGCCCAATACCGCCGAGAGGTGTCCGTTGCATTGCAGGCCGGTGCCAATGAAACCCACGTTGATTCGATTGCTGGGGGCGGTGCGGCCAAACATCGAGGACGGCAGGAACAGCGGCGCGGTGGACGTCGCGAGCATCGCGGCGAGACCTTGCTTGATCGCACCACGACGGGTGACCACGGAAGACGCAACAGGACGGACAGGGGTCGATGGGAGCATGGAGAAGAGGAGGTCCGCGTCGCGGAGAGAAGCGGCCAATCAACCTGATTGTGGATGACGTGCTTCATCCACGCAAACCTTGGCTCATTTGACGTAAAATGGGTAAACCCCTTCCGCACAGCCACTCGCCAGCGGCCGCACGATGCCGTCCGCCGCGAGCGCCACCGCCTGTCCGCGCCACGGCTGGTCTGACCCCTTCAACCTACAATCCAGAAAACCTCCGGGATGCTTGCGTCGGAAGATCCGGCATGAACATTCACCGGAATGCGATGAACGTTCTGAATCGTTCCACGCTCGACCCCTCCGCTTCGCTCATCTGAAATTCGCCCACGCCATGGTCCCAACCCGCCTTCGCCCCCGCGTCCTCCTGTTCGGCAGTGGTCTCATCTGGGCGATCGGCTTCACGCGACTCGCCGCCGCCGATCCCGCGTCCGCGACGACGCCGCTCCAGTTCAACCGCGATATCCGCCCCATCCTTTCCGAAAACTGCTTTCATTGCCACGGTCCCGACAAGAACCGGCGCGAAGCCGATCTGCGCCTCGATCATCAGGATGCGGCCATCGAAGCCCTGGCCTGGGTCCCCGGACAGCCGGAAAAGAGCGACGCCATTCGCCGGATCTTTTCCGACGACGCCGATGAGCGCATGCCTCCGTTGGACTCGCATCGCTCGCTGACTGCCGTCCAGAAGGACACGCTCAAGCGGTGGGTCGCCCAAGGCGCCGCCTACGAACCGCACTGGGCCTACGTTCCACCCGTGCGCCCCGCCCTTACCGCCGCCGACGCACCGGCGCAGGGCCCCGGCACCGGAAAGAACCCGGTCGACGCGTTCATCGACGCCGCGCTCGTGCGCGAACAGTTGCCCCCTGCGCCCGAGGCGGATCGCCGCACCCTGATCCGGCGGCTTGCCCTCGACCTCACCGGCCTGCCACCCAAACCAAAGGACGTCGAGGTCTTCGTCACCAGCAGTGATCCCCGCGCCTACGAACGCATGGTCGACCAGTACCTCGCGTCACCCCACTACGGCGAACGCATGGCCATCCCATGGCTCGATCTCGTCCGCTTCGCCGACACCATCGGTTTCCACAACGATGTCGCCATCAAGGTCTGGCCCTACCGCGACTACGTGATCAACGCCTTCAACCAAAACCTGCCGTTCGATCAGTTCACCCGCGAGCAACTGGCCGGGGATCTCCTTCCCGGTTCAACCCCGAACCAGCGCGTGGCCTCCGGCTACAATCGGATCCACCGCATTTCCGGGGAGGGCGGTATCCAGGACAAAGAATACTTTGCCAAGTACGCCGCCGACCGGGTGCGCACCACCGCAACCGTCTGGATGGGCTCCACCCTCGCCTGCGCGGAGTGCCACGACCACAAGTTCGATCCGTTCACGATCAAGGACTTTTACAGTTTCGCGGCCATCTTCTCCGACCTCAAGGAAAAGGGTGCCTACAACCTCAGCGGCGGCTTCACCCGCGAAAACCTCACCGAGGAAACCCTGTTCGAATCACCGGAACAGAAGCTGCGCTTCGAGGCGCTCGAAGCGGAGGTCGCCGGGCTCTCCAAACAGCTCGAGGAGTCAACCGATGAACCTCTCACCTCCGGTCGCGCCACCTGGGAAACCTCCACCCTCGCCGCCCATCGCGCCGGTACTCTCGCCTGGAAGGTCCAGACTCCGCTCTCCGTGTCCTCCCCCGCCGGCACACCTTTCACGATCGAACCGGAGGATCATTCGATCGTTCCCGGCGGACCCAATCCGGCGAACGATACCTACCTCGTGACCGTGCCGGCTTCGCTCGACCACGTCACCGCCGTGCGCGTCGAGGTCATCCAGGACGCCCGCTTCCCCGGGGACGAGGTTTCCCGCGCCGGCTCCGCCTTTTACATCTCCGAGATCGAGGTCGACGGCGCCGTGTCACCGGATCAACGCCCGGTCCCGCTGCGTCTCGCGACCAGCCAGGCGAGCAGTTCGACCGAACCCGGCCATCCCGCCACCGCGGCGGTCGATGGTGACGAGTCCACCGCAGTCTCCTTTGCGCGCCGGCGGGGTGCCGGCATCGCGGTCCACCTTGCCGAACCCTGGCGCGGCGACCCCGACTCCCGGCTGACCATTCGTATCCGTCACTCCGCGTCAATGCCCTATCAGAACCTTGGACGCTTCCGGATCGCGCTGCACACCCTGCCCGCACCCGATCCCAATGCCGACGGTGTTCCCGCCCATGTGCTCGCCGCCCTGGTCGTGACTCCCACGGAACGAAACGCCGCCCAGACCAAGGATCTGACCGCCTACTACCGGGCGATCGCCCCGGAGCTCGCGTCCGTGCGCCAGCGTCTCGCCGCCGCGCGCGAAGCCCGCGACACGCTCATCAGCCGGTTGCCCTCCATGCCCGTTTCACGAAGCATCGAGCCCCGCCCGATGCGGGTCCTGCCCCGAGGAAACTGGATGGACGACAGCGGCGAAAAGGTCGAGGCGGCGGCGCCGGGCTTCCTTCGCCCCATCAAACCGTCCGACGGACAACGCGTTTCCCGTCTCGACTTCGCCGAATGGCTGGTCGCCCCGGACAATCCGCTCACCGCCCGCACCTTCGTCAACCGGCTCTGGCGGCTTTACTTCGGAGAGGGCCTCACCCGAACACTGGAAGACCTCGGCTCGCAGGGTGACTGGCCCACCCACCCCGAGCTGCTCGACTGGCTCGCCGTCGAATTCCGCGAAAGCGGCTGGGACGTGAAGCGGCTCGTCAAGTTGATCGTGACTTCCCAGACCTACCGGCGTTCGTCCCAGGGCAGTCCGGTGCTGGAGGAGCGCGACCCGCTCAACCGTTTCCTTGCCCGCCAGAGCCGTTTCCGTCTCGAGGCGGAGCTGGTCCGCGACAACGTTCTCGCGATCAGCGGTCTGCTCTCGTCCCGGATCGGCGGACCCAGCGCCAAACCGTATCAGCCACTCAGTTACTACGCGCCGCTCAACTTTCCGCGGCGCGAATATGCGCCTGACACGGGCGAGGGGCTCCACCGGCGGGGAGTCTACACCCACTGGCAGCGCACCTTGCTTCATCCCAGCCTGATGGCCTTCGACGCCCCGTCGCGGGACGAGTGTACGACCAACCGATCGACGTCGAACACCCCGCTTCAGGCCCTGGTCCTGCTCAACGACCCCACCTACGTCGAATCGGCCCGGGTGCTGGCCGAACGCATCGTGCGTGGCGGCGGCTGGTCGTTCCCGTCGCGGCTCTCCTGGGCCTACCAGCGGGCGCTCTCCCGCCCACCCGCTCCGGACGAGATCCGCGCCCTGCGCCGCCTGTTCGACCAACAACGCGCCCGCTACCAGGCCGACCCCGCCGCCGCGCGGGAACTGCTCCGCACCGGCGCCGCCCCTTTCCCGGACGATCTTCCGATCGCCGACCTCGCCGCCTGGACGTCCGTCTCCCGCGCCCTGCTCAATCTTCACGAGACGGTCACCCGTTCCTGAAACCGCCCATGCATCCTCTCGAAGTCCACGCGCAACAGCTCACCCGCCGCGCTTTCCTCGGTCGTTCCACCGCGGGGCTCGGATCCCTCGCTCTCGGTTCGCTGCTCAACCCCGGACTCTTCGGAGCGGGCGCCGCCGCCGGAGCCTGGCCGGGTCTGATCACCCAGCTCCACCACGCCGCGAAAATCAAACGCGTGATCTATCTCTACCAAGCGGGCGGGCCGTCCCACCTTGAAACGTTCGACTACAAACCCAAACTTGTCGCCATGCACGGACAGGGTATGCCGGAGTCGTTCACCCAGGGTCAGCAGATCGCACAGTTGCAGGGCAAGGAGTTGAAGTGTTACGCGCCCCAGTTCGGCTTCCAGCGCTTCGGCAAGTCCGGGCAGGAAATCTGCTCGCTCTTCCCGGAGATCGGCAGTGTCGCCGATGACATCTGCATCATCCGCTCGATGTACACCGAGCAGATCATCCACGATCCGGCCCACACGTTCATGAACACGGGCTCGATCATCGCCGGGCGTCCGAGCATGGGTTCATGGTTGCTCTACGGTCTGGGCACCGAGACGGAGGAGTTGCCCGGTTTCATCGTCCTGATGTCGTCCGGCAAGGGCGGGCAGATGCAGCCGATCGCCGCCCGCCAATGGCACAGCGGTTTCCTCCCCAGCCGTTTTCAGGGAGTGAAGTTTCAATCGGTCGGCGACCCGGTGCAGTACATGCAGTCCCCGGCGGGCGTGACTCAGGCCGACCAGGAGCAGATCATCGATGTCGTCAACCAGCTCAACCGCCGGCAGCATGATGCCATCGGCGATCCGGAGGTGCTCACCCGGATCAACCAGTATGAGATGGCGTTCCGGATGCAGACCAGCGTGCCCGGACTGATGGACCTCGCAAACGAACCCAGGCGCGTGCTCGAGTCGTACGGCGCCAAGCCGGGAGACGGCAGTTTCGCATCCAACTGCCTGCTCGCCCGCCGGCTCGCGGAGCGCGGCGTGCGTTTCATCCAACTGTATCACCGCGATTGGGACCATCACGACGATGTCGCCCATGTGAAATACAAGGCCGAGGAAGTCGACCGGCCGACGGCGGCGTTGATCCGGGACTTGAAGGAGCGGGGCCTGTGGGACGAAACCCTGATCGTCTGGGGCGGGGAGTTCGGCCGCACCCCCATGGCCCAGGGCAAAGGACGCGATCACCACATCAAGGGTTTCTCGATCATGCTCGCCGGAGGTGCGGTCCGCGGAGGCATGAGTTACGGCGCCACGGACGAGCTCGGTTACGCCGCGGTCGACAAACCGACCAGCGTGCACGACCTGCACGCAACCATGCTCCACCTCTTCGGTGTGGACCACACGAAACTCACCTACCGTTATCAGGGCCGCCAATTCAGGCTCACGGATGTTTCAGGCGAGGTGCTAAAGCCCATCCTCGCTTAACCGATCGCGGAAATCAGCAGCTCGAGAACGGCGGAGGACGACGGTGGGTGGGACAATTCGTAGCGGAATTCGGGACGAATTCCGTGTTTAAACACTGGGTTCTTCGCTGTTTTCAATGGATCTGAGCCTATGAAATGCGTGGCCGACACCCCGGACTGCAAGCCGGCTCCGTTGTAGGCGGCCTCGGTGAGGCCGCGACGGGACCATCCAGTCCCGCCTCCGCCAAGAGGGCGATTTCAGAACGTCGTTGATGCCAGAGCGCGAACACCGCGCATCCGCGCAGGCGGGATCGTGTGGTCTCGTCCTCCCTCGGAACGTCGCGACTTCGCGGCTTCGCGCACTATCTGTTCCCTCTCTCCGCGTCTCAACGTGCCGCTTTCAATGCGCTCCTCAGCACCGGCTCCATCACGTCCGCCTGCCGCATGAAACCGAGGTCGCTCGCATGGGAGGCATCCGTCGCGCCTTCGTTGTCATCACCGTACAGGTGGTCGCCCTCCACGTAGTACAGGCCCTTCACCCCTTCCTTGACCAGACCCGCATAGGCCGCCTTCAGCGCCGCGTGATTGTCGTCGTGATGTTTGTCCCTCGCCGGGAGGATCCACGAGTTGGTGTTGCGTCGATCCTCCACCAGTACGATCGGCGTCTTCGGCTTCGCCGCGCGGAGCTGCCGGACCAGCGGCGCCGTCCGCTCAGTGACCAGGTCCGGTCCCATGTTCGGCAGGCAATCGATCACGTAAACCGCCGCGTCGATGTCGACCAGGAACTCCCCCACCGCCGCATCCATTTGGCCATTACCTGAAAACCCGAGGTTGACCACCGGCCGGTCAAAGCGACGCCCCAGAATCGCCGTGTGTACCATGCCGGGCCGCGAGGCGCACGCCCCGTGCGTGATCGAAGTGCCATAAAATACGATCGGCCTCGCCCTCGGCGCCAGGCCGGTGAACGACGCCCCCTTCGGCACCCCGATGCTGAGCGAATCCACCCCGTTGTAAAGTGGCAGGTAGGCCGCGTACTCGCGTTCCCCTGGCGCGAGATCCTTGATGATCTCCACCTTGACCTCCTGAGTGGCCGGCCGGGTGACTCCCACCCACCGCCACGTCCCCTTCGCATCCCGGGCGTACAAATCCACCCCGCTCACGCCGGTCGCCGGCATGTGCGGCATGGCCAGCCGATCCTTCAGCAGTCGATAGTGCACCTGGATCGATGACGCGTCCGTCTTGAACCGCACCATCATGCCCGACGAATCCCGGCTGAGGTTCCAGACATTCGCGGTCACCGTCTTTTCCGCCGCAGCCGGCAGCCGGTCAAACCAGCGCAACCGATCCTGCCCGGTCCACTCGCGCCCCTCCACCCCCCACGCGGTCACGTCATGCCAATCAAGTTTATCTTCCACCGCCTGTCCCTCCTTCGACGCCGCCATCGTGGGATCCATCCGAGACGTGTCCGGAGGGCGAATCGCCGGGCTTTGGGCAAAGAGCGAAAGACCGCTCCAGAGGAGAATCACGCAAGACAGATAACGGGGTGTTTTCATCGGAATTGAGAACGCCGGCGCAGCCAAACCCGGCGCGCCTCGCGACGGACCAGCCTCCTCCGCCACCCTTCACCAACTCAAGCCAATACTCACCACCCCAACCGCCCCCCCCCCCGAGGCGGGATGTCATCCAATAGATGACATCCCGCCGCTTGAACTGAAACTGGCCAAAATCCAGGAATGTCATCCAATGGATGACATCCGGCTCGGGTCAGGGGAGCTCGTAGACTTCGACCAGGGCGATGCCTGCGGCTCCGGCAGCTCCGACGACAAGGACGGTGTAGTTGCCGGGTGTCACGGTCACCAGCCGCGCTGCGTCCCTGCTTCCTTCAGGGAGCGCGAACGCTCCCACGGAGGCCGCCGCCTGGCGGACCGCCGCCGAATCCGGCTGCAGGCCCCAGTCGTCATTCTCGGCGATCACCTGGCCCGACTCGTTGCGCAATTCCAGGCGGGGATTCGCCAGCGGCGCAGTCACACCAAAGCCCGCCAGCGACGGTCCCACCGCCCGCACGAGCAACCGTTTCGGCACGGGACCTCGCACCGCGATGCCCGGAATCGCCGCCTCTCCGCCCTCGCCCACCATCACCCGCGCCGAGAGGTTGCTCAGGCGGTCTGAGCGATTGTCGTATTCATAGAGCTCGATCAGACCAACCCCGACACCAGGTTTCCGATTTGAAGAATCATAAGTCCCAATGAGCGAAGCCGTATAGGCTCCTGGTGCCAACTCGATCACGACCGCGGAGTCTTTGCTACCCGGCTCAAGGGCGAACGCCACCACTGCCAGAAAATCCTCGGGCTTGGCCGCGACGGGGGAAAACGGGAACGCGTCCCATCCTGCGTTGAAGGCCACTGTGCGCCCGTCGCCCGCCACCACTGCGAGCTGCGTGCCCGCCAAAGGCGATCCGACTCCAAAGCGGCTCAGTGTCGGTCCGAGTCCGCGGATCAGGACGCGGCGGTTCAGCGGTCCTGGGATGACAAATCCCGCGAAGAGTCCCTGCTCTCCCGGCGAATTCTGATATCCGGGACCCACCCACGCCCGGGCACTCAGATTGATCAAGCGCGACGTATCGTCGACCGTCACCACGATGGGCGCACCCGGCGTGGCATTCCCGAACCGGTCGCGGATCAAGACGGTGTACGTGCCAGCCATGTTCGCCGCGATCGACGGCAGAATCCATTCACCGTAAGAGTAACCCAACCATTCGCCGTTGAGCCGCCATTCGGAGATCAGAGCGGGATCATAACGCGGGTCCCCGGGCGCGACCGCCTTGACTTGCAAGACGACATCCCTCCCCGACTGACTCGTGATCGCCGGGGATTGACTCGTGATCACGGGTGGAAGCGCCGCCCGCGACTCGTTCACGTAGATCGATCCCGTCGCCTCGCCCCGGGCGTTGACCATCGTCACCGCATAGGTGCCGGTTTCCGTCACGGTCCAAGAGTGCGTCAGATCGATCATGTTCCAATTTCTGAGCAACCACAACGGTCCCGACCTTCGCACGCTCACTGTCAGGGTGACCGGGGTCTCCGCGCCAGCGTATGGAACAGGAGCTTGGGGCCCGCCTCCGCTCCCGGCATTTCCCCGGCTGATGAACGACGGATCCGACGCTCCGTTCGCCAGCAACCGGCGGATTCGGGACGATCCATTGACAATGACGATCCGGCCATCCGGCTGAACCTTGATGTCGCGCACTCCCAGTCCCTCCGAAGTTTCGGCAGCAGCTACAAAGCTGCGATCCAAGCTCCCATCGGCCTGCAGCCGGACCAGTCGCCCGGTCACTTCAGCAGTCACCGACGAAAACCGTCGTCCCGCCTTCCTCCTCACTCACGCTTTCCATCGGACGCACCACCGCAGGGGCCAGCCCAACCCAGGGGGCGCTGACCACGGTGCCCATCTCACCCACCGCTACGACGGTATCGGCAGAGGCAACGATCCCACGAAGGCCGCGTTGGGTGGATGAACTGCGCGCCACCCAGGTCCTTCCATCCGGTGAGGTCAGAACTGCCCCTCCGTCACCGACCGCAACAAACAGTCCGTTGAAGTGGGCGATCCCGCGCATTGCCGTGGATGAGCCGGCGCTGCCCGCCTCCCACGATTCGCCGTCCATCGACATCGCCGTCCCCCCGCCGGCTCCCACCGCCAGAAAGCGCAGGTTCCCAAATGCCACGCCCTCCAGATTGCGCAGGCCGCCTGGTGTTCGATCCGTACCGTCTACTTGAATACCGATCGACCCGGCGAGGACGGTCTTCTCGAATCCACGCGCATACCCCCGCCACCAGCTCCCGTCCCTCCGGTTTCCCGGGTAAGGGTAACGCCGCCACGGTTGAAATGGACGCTCGGCAGAGACCGTTTCCCCATTTTCGCCGTACGCGAAGAAAATCCACCGATTGACCGCCACCACGTTCAATCGCTCCTTTCCAGATGAACTGACATTCGGATCAACCCGCTGCCAGTGGATCGCGTCGGCCAATGCCAGAATCGTATCCGTCTCTCCGACCGCGGCATAACAACCGTCCCCGTAGGCCACGTGCAGCAGCCAGGCGTCCGTTCCACTGGAACGTGCGGTCCATTTTCGCGCATCGGGTGAAGTCAAAATCACCCCTTTCTCGCCCACCGCGACGAATTGACCGCCCCCGTAGGCCACACCCCAGAGCGTCTCTGTTGTCGGCGCACCGACCGTCGACCACGTCACCTGCGCGTACGAACTCGTGAACACCACGTGCAGCCCGAGCAGACCCATCATCCACTTTAACATAACCTCACACTGCATGCATGCAGGCGGGAATGCAGCAACGTTCCATTTCCGCCATCTCCTCAATCCAAGGCCTTGTTCCAGATCGATGGAAGAGGTTGAGGTTGAGGGAGAGGAGAGCACTGTCTGGCTATACCTTCTGAGCCGATTTGCCTGGGCGAGCGGGGATGAAGCCGAAACCGATCGAGGAAAACGAAACTCAAGTGGCGAGCGACGACCGCAGGCTACACCTGCCACCGGCACCTTGCCGTTGCGCGAGGCGCAAATGGAATCGTCGTGGGAGTGCCTTTGCCGGGTGCCTGATCCACGGTCGCGCAACGCGAGGTTCCAGATCGGCTCGATCCTGACCATCAGCGCCATGGCACTACTGGCCGGCCGGCGTGAGATTGCCGAGATTGCCCGCTTCGGCCATCTGTTGACCCAATCCCAGCGCCGCAAACTGTGCCTGCCCCGCACGCGGGGATCTCCCGGGTTCCATCCAGTTCCTGGTTACAGTGTCGACTATCAGATGCTCATTCGACTCGAGGCGGAGGTCTTTGCCAAGGTCCTCTCAGGCTGGCTGAGCGTCCATGTTGACACCGTGCCGGAGGCGCTCGCGTTGGACGGCAAATACATCCGGGAACAAATCGGGCTGCTCAGTTTGGTGCGGCACGAGGATGGCACTCCGATCGCGATCACCCCGATTGACCAAAAGGAACGCACCGAACGAAGCGAACAAGATCGCAGCCAGTACGTTTGAAACGCGGGCCTACATCTGCAGCGACCTGCCCGATCAACGCACCCCAGCCCAATGGCTGGAGTTGGTCCGCGGCCACTGGACCGGAGTCGAAATCCGCAATCACTGGAAACGTGACGCCCTCATGGGCGAGGACCGATCCCGAACCCGCAATCCCAACGCCCTGGGCAACCTCGCTGCCTTGCGCAGCGTCTGCTTGCATCTGATCGCCATCTCCCAACCGGCCACCTCCTGGCCGGTGGTCCGCGAGCAACTCGCTTCCAAACCGGGGGACTGCCAGTCTTTGCTTATCTCCTAAATCCCATCCAATCTGCCTTCCGCACAGCCTGCCTCCGGCGGACTGTGCTCGTCCCTGCACCCTGCCTTGGCGAAGTCGGTGCCCAGGGGTGGACGGGCGATTTGATGGCCGGCTGTTCTCCGGGTTTGGCCATCACCGAGCCCGTTCGCCCCTGGGCACCGCCTTCGCCTCGCTGTTCTTTACGCTTCGCCCTTCCAACCCTGCCCCGACCCCCAAAATCTGTGTGTCATCCATTGGATGACACCCCCCCTCCTTCTTCCTTCACTCCCCCCCCCATTCGCCCCCCCAGTCCCCCCGGAAACTTCACCTTGCAGCCGTGCACCCAGCCTGCCGCACCCTCCCGACATTCGCACCGGCTTGGTGCCACTCACCATCCCACGCGAGCGCCACATCGATCCGGATGTCATCGAATAGATGACATCCGGATTCGGGTCGTTTCAGTGATCAGACAAAACGAATGTCATCCAATGGATGACATTCACTCCGTTAGATGTGCGCGGACGCAGCGACTTCAACCGAACATCCGGACCGAGGCGATGCTCCCAAGCCCGCCAAAATTCGCCAGGCTTTCCGGTATCGCTGCGGGGCCACGGGCCTCGTTGGAGGCCAGCTCCACCGGCAATGGAGCGATGCCAGGCGCTCCGCGGACGCGTCCACGCCATGGCCGGGATCTTCGATGAACGGCGGCCCGCCGACTCGGGCGGCTGGCAGGACTTCGTTCAACGCAGTCTAAATCGAAGCCGTCAGGGTGCTGACCAGACCGGACATTTCCAGCATGCTCCGTCCTTCGGCGACACCGTCATCGGTGCATTCGGCCGGCGCGGCGTCACCCAAGTCCTTCGCGAGCAAATCCGCCCACGTCCGGAAGTACACGATCACATCCTCGCGACAATTACGCTGCAACCAGCGATGACCGCCGGGAAGCGCGTGCAATACGCACGCATTGCTCAAATCCTCCACCTGTCGCAGATCGTCCCGGCAAAGCCCGAGTTCACGCAACCGGTCGAGCACATACTCCAGCCGCAATCCGGTTCCGGCGCAGTAATCGTCCGGAATCTCACTCCATTCGAGCAACTCCGGTGAACAGACCACATGGATCTCGGCCGCAGACAGCCGGGTGACCGTCTGCACCAGGTGCCCGCAGTTGCAGCGGCCAAAATGCGACCACTGGTAGGAGTCCCCCGATTCCAGCCGGGCGGACGTTTCCCGCAGAATGTTCACCAGGGCTGCACTTGGGATTGGCATGTCTGCGACTGAAGTGAATCCGCAGACTTCCGCAAGTCGCAGTCCGCACAACAAACGTCTCCTCAACACAGCATCGTAATTTTTCTCCGATGGAGCAGGCGATCTCGGCGAGGCCGCGGGAACGGCCAGCGCATCGCCCTCCCGGCAAAGCAGGCACATCAAGCAAAGGACGAATGGAAAAGGGCTCGAGCCTTACGGAGAAAGGCCGACAGGAGGGCGGGGCCGTGAGCTGTACCTTACACGTATTTCGAAAGTTCAACGCGAAGGTGGAGGGCCATCCCGCGTACGCGGGATCGGGGCCGCGGGAACGCACCTGGAATGTAAACGAAAGGACGTTCTCTCTCGCCATGCCCCGTCAACCCCCATCTGCGCATACGCGTCAACTTAATACCCCACGCAGGGTGGGCGTTGATCCCACGACTGTTGTGCAAGGTCTGATCGGGGTGGAAGCCACCGCGACCGCTCCACGAACCCCAGGGGTTGCGGCTTCGAGTTGGCAATTCTCAGCAAAGACAAACGCCAGCCAACAAGGCGCCTCCACCCCCAGGGTTCGTTCCGCTGCATTGACGGTGCGCAACGACCCAGGGACCATGAGGGTCGTTACGCGGGTATAGGAAACGCAGCGATTTTCCCGTGCTCACCTCAGCGCCACGCGCTTGGAGCCAGGCTGACGAAACACCTTGTTGTCGAGCGTCCGCCACGGCCGTGGCTCGCGCCCCAAGCAACTCCCACGGTTGAACCGGGATTGGTCCGGATCAGCCTCCCTTTGGCGGAGCGATGCGAGGTCTGGGGGTGGAGGCGCCTTGTTGGCTGGATCGTCGCCTTGGTAGAGAATTGCCGACTCGAAGCCGCAACCCCCAGACCTCGCATCGCGGTTTTCGCGTTCTGGCGTCAACGACCGTCCCGGGCCCCCTCCTAAGGAAACGCAGCGAATTTCCACGCCCGTTGTTTAGGTTGACGCGTATGCCGGAGGCAGGACCGTGCGGTCCCATCGCGGCCTCGGCGAGGCCACCTACATCAGAGCTCTATGCGAATCATCCTGAACCATCGGTAATCAGTTACGACACTGGGCTGAGCAGCCCGTCGAACTTAGGAAGCAACATCACTTGGTGAGGGGCCGTTGCGGCCGCATACCCGGAACGGGCGCGCAAGGCCAAAGGGTCGAGCTGCGTATCAGTCTCCTCGGACGGCTCGTCGAAGAGATCAAGGCGGGCCGCGAGCAGGCCTGCCGCGAGTTGAACCAGGAGGAGCGCAGCGACACGCGCTCGTCGACGGTGTGGAAGGCGGTGGGGGTTTGCGGCATAGAAAGCCGCGATCACGCAACCAAGTGAACCCAAGCATCAGCACCTGCGCCTCCGAGGCAGCTCGATCTCTTTGGGTGACGACGAAAGGGCTGCAGGCGGATCAGCACGGATCTTGTTCTCGCAGTTTGAGGCGGGAAATCACGATTGCGGTTGCGATGAAACGCGTCGCACGGAAGGTTTTTCCCTCCGTTTCCGCCACTTTTGGCCCGCCACGGATTTTCTTCACGTTTTTTCCACCATGACCTTGGCCGCGCGTCTCTTACCTGCCCTCTTGCTGCTGTTATCCTACGCGGGATGTTCCCGCTCCGGCCCCGCGGCGGGTGACGCCGCCAAGGACCTCAAGCCCGCGGGTGGCCCCCGTTTCATCAGCGTGGGCACCGCGCCTCCAGGAGGAGCCTTTTTTGTGGTGGGGGGCGCGCTCGCGGAGGTGATCAGCGAGAAGAAAGGCGACCGCGCCTGGAAGGTCACATCCGAGGCGACCATGGGCTCCCAGGAAAACATCCGGCGTCTGACCCGGGGCGAACTGGATTTTGCCGTGTCCAACGCGGCGATCACGTATTTTGCCGTGCGCGGCGAGGGAGATTGGACTTCGAAACAAGAGGTCCGGTCGGTGATGACCCTGGCTCCGAACATCGCCTTCTTTCTTGCACCCGCCAAGTCGGGGGTGAAGACGATCGCGGATTTCCGCGGCAAACGCGTCGTGGTCGGGCCTGCCGGCTCGGGCATGGAAGCGTTTATCGAACCCCTCCTGGCGGCGCATGGCGTGCAGTACCGCGATTTCACGCCCCTGCATGCCACGCAAACGGCGGCCGTCGACATGCTCGCAGACGGGTCCGCGGTGGCGGCCTTTCTGGGCGGCGCCGTGCCGACCGCCTCGATCACCCAGGCCTGCTCCTCGCAGGACATCTTTTTCATCCCCTTCGACCCGGCGGCCAAAGCGGAGCTGGTGAACAAGTATCCCTTCTTCAACCCCGCAACCATCCCGGCCGGTGCGTATCCGAATAAAAAAGACGCTTTCGAGGCGCTGAACACCGGCTCCATGCACTTCATCACCGGGGCCGGCGTGGATGAGGAACTGGTCTATCAAGTCACCCGGACCATCTACGAGAACCGGGAGGCCGTGGTGGCCAAACATGCGGCCGGCCGCGCGATCAACCCGCAGAATGTTGTGCGGCAGACCGGTACGCCCTTTCATCCTGGCGCCATCCGATTTTATCGGGAGATCGGCATCTGGAAGGAGTAGGGCGCGGGCCATCCGGCGTTTCGCGTGAGTCCCATGTCCGTGTCACCCTTAGCCTCCCGCGCCGCCGCCGTCATCGGCGTGGCGCTTTGCGGGTTCACGGTGGCGGAGGTGAACTATCCGTTGCTGACCCCGCAGTCGCAGTTGGTGATCTTTACGACGTTGGGTCTGGTGCTTTGCCTGCTTTATCGACCGCTCGCCTGGACGGGGCGGGCCCGCCTGGTCGGACGGGTGGTTGATGGCCTCCTGCTGGTGGCGGCGGTCGCGTGCGGCCTCTTCCTGGTCTCCCAGACCGAGCGAAGCCTGGCCGGTTTCCGGCTGGACGGACTGTCACTGGGAAACCGCGCCGGACAGGAATCCGGGCTGGATTTCGCGGTCGGAGTGACGGGGCTGTTGCTCGTCTTTGAGACGACGCGCCGGGTCCTGGGCAACGCGCTTCCGCTGCTGTCGCTGATCTTTTTGGCCTATGCGATCTTCGGGGCCGTCCTGCCGGACTGGCTGTTCCCTCATCGCGGTTACAGCCTCAGCCGGATCGTTTCGCAGACCTACCTGCAGAGCCAGGGCGTCTTCGGCATCGCGCTGAGCGTGATGTTCACCTACGTCTTTCTTTTTGTGATTTTCGGGGCCCTCCTGCAGGCCACCGGGGCCACGCAGTTCATCATCGATTTCGCGAGGAGGCTCTTTCGCAACAGTCCGGGCGCGCCGGCCAAGGTGGCGGTGGTCAGCAGCGGACTTATGGGGTCGCTTTCTGGGAGTGCCGTGGCCAATACAGCCACCACCGGGACCTTCACCATTCCCATGATGCGCGCCAGCGGTTTTCCGCCACACATCGCAGGTGCGGTGGAGGCTGCAGCCAGCACGGGCGGCGCATTGGTTCCCCCGGTCATGGGCGCGGGCGCGTATATGATGCTGGAGATGATCAATCCGCCGGTAACCTACCTCGAGATCATCCGCGCGGCGCTCATCCCGGGTATTCTCTATTACCTTTCGATTTTCCTGATCGTGCACTTTTACGCCCGCCGGGTTGGTAGCCAGCCGATGGCGGTCGATGCGGGGGCCCACGCCCGACTGGAGCGGCGTTTTGAGGGGGCGATCTTCTTTTTCGCCCTGGGCCTGCTGATTGTATTCCTGCTTTGGGGATTCACGCCTTTCCGGGCGGTCACACTGGCGATGGGCGCCACCTGGCTCTTGAGCTTGCTGCATCCGCGCACCCGCGTGGGACCGGGCCGGCTGTTCCACACCCTCGTGGCCGCGGCGAAGGACGTGATGCCTTTGATCTGTGCCTCGGCGTGCGTGGGGGTGGTCTTGGGGGTCGTCACCCTCACGGGTATCGGCACGCGTTTACCGGCGATGGTGCTGCCTTTGGCGGAAGGGAACCTCTTTGCCGCCTTGGTGCTCATCATGGGTTCGTCGATTGTCCTCGGCATGGGTCTGCCGTCTTCGGTGTGCTACCTCCTCATGGCGACGCTGATGGGTCCGGTGCTGAATCAACTCGGGGTGGTCCCCCTGGCGGCTCATCTCTTCATCTTTTATTTTGGGATGATGTCGATGGTGACACCGCCGGTCGCGCTGGCGGCCTATGCAGCCGCCTCCATTGCCGGAGCGGACGTGATGAAATGCAGCTTCGCCGCGTTCCGGTTCGCCTTGGTCGGTTTCACGCTCCCCTTCATTTTTGTCTACCGCCCGGCGCTGCTCCTGCTGACTCCTTCGGCGGGGGAAGGGTTCGACCTTGTCGCCTTGCTGGAAGCCCTTTGGGCAGCCGTGGCGGGCATCGTGGCATTCGGGGCCGCCATCTC
>Ga0163144_10002021_pt1 | contig 47276 bp, 46 predicted proteins | sample OliLak19BULKMAT1_FD_123175 | JGI IMG/M metagenome (GOLD analysis project Ga0163144, IMG submission 123175) | Freshwater microbial mat bacterial communities from Lake Vanda, McMurdo Dry Valleys, Antarctica - Oligotrophic Lake LV.19.BULKMAT1 | ecosystem: Environmental > Aquatic > Freshwater >... | reverse complement strand
GAAGATGCTGAAGAAATTGCACAAGATGTCTTTGTGTCAGTCAATCAATCATTGAAATATTTTCAGGAAAATTCGGAAATTCAAACATGGATCTATCGGATTGCAATAAATAAATCATTGGATTTTATAAAAGCAAAAAATCGCAAAAAACGATTCGCACTTATCTCCTCATTCTTTTACGATGATGGAAACGAACTAAAAAACGATAGCCATCACTTCGATCATCCAGGAATTATGCTGGAACAAAAAGAAGCAATTCAAAATATATTTCAACATATCAATTCGCTTCCAGAACAGCAGAGGACTGCCCTGATTTTAACCAAGATAGAACAAAGAAGTCAGAAAGAAGTAGCTGAAATAATGAACTTAAGTCCGAAAGCTGTTGAATCCCTTCTGACAAGAGCAAAAACCAACTTGGCAAAAAAAATAAATCCAAGCGAAGGAAAATAAAAATATTGTCGTCTAAAACAATGAACCAAAGAAAAAGACATGGAAGATTACCTAAAAACACTTAAAGGAATAAAACGAGTAGAAGCCCCGCCGCTTTTATACAAACGAATACAACAAAAGATCCAAAACGAACGGAGCGACCGTGTTTCGCTGAGAACTGTCTATACTGTTGCAGCTTCATTTATCATTTTGCTTTCAATAAATGCTTTTGTGATGACTCAATCCCGCCAAACTATCAGTGATGCAAGAAATTTTGCAGAATCTCTTCAGCTAATAGCCGACAATAATTTGTACAAATGAGAAAAACAAGATTCATCAGCTTCATTGCTCTTGGATTACTTATCACCAACTTGCTGCTGGTTGTATTTATCCTTTTCAATAAGCCTCAGACCCGTCCGTATGAGGGTCCCAAAAAAATAATTGCCGAACGCCTCCATTTTGATGCAGAGCAAATAGAGGTTTATGATAATTTGATAGCTATTCATAGGACCCATATGAACACCAAAGATTCCTTGATAAAGCAAGCAAAAAATGAACTATACACTTGTATTATTTCCGGTAATCTTATAACTAAAGATTCCCTTAAAAACCAATTAGGACAACTCCAAATCGAAATTGAAGACATTCACTACAACCATTTTCTCGACATCAAAAAACTTTGCAGGGAAAATCAATTAAATGATTTTACCGCATTGCTGAAAGACATGGTTCAACTTTTTTCAAAAGAGCCAAAAGTTAGACCACACCCTTGATAAAAATATTTCTTTCCATATCGCTGTCAATCATGCTCCTGAATGGTCTATGTCAGCAAACCACCCAAGTGAATATTGCTTTGGTCGTAGATTTCAATAACAACTCAATCGTTTTGCAAGATTCAGTTTATCCTTTACAAAATGGAAATATCATCAAATTTGAAACACTTAAATTTTACTTGAGCAACGTTCAGCTATTTCAGAATGATGCACCCGTTTTTACAGAGCAAAATAGTTTTCACTTGATTGACATTTCAGATCCTATCACACAAAATATTTCTATAGAACTAACTGATAAAATAGATTTTAATAAAATAAAATTCAATCTTGGGGTAGATAGCATTACCAATGTATCTGGAGCAATGGGTGGCGATTTAGACCCTACAAAAGGCATGTACTGGGCATGGCAAAGTGGTTATATCAATTTTAAAATGGAAGGTTCCTGTTCTACTTGCTTGCCACCCAATACAGATTTGGAATTTCATTTAGGTGGCTATATATATCCCTTTAGCTCATTCCAGAATATTGAGTTGAACACAAATGCCAAATCCAATTTTAAAATAATTTTAGATATTTCTCAATTTTTCAAGAAAGTTGATCTAACTAGGCAAAACCACATCATGTCGCCTTGTGGTGACGCAGTTATTCTTTCGCAACATCTTTCAAAATGCTTCAGGGTAAAATGAGAAAGTATCCCGCCATATTGCTGTGTTTTATCCTTTCCTCTTTTGTGATAAAGGAAAGTCTTTTTCTAGTCCCTCAAAATTTCCCGAAACCAGTTTACGACTTTTCTAAGAACCCTTTAACAGATCACACAATTCTGCTAGGCAGAACATTATTCTATGAGCCCATGCTTTCGAGGAATAATACCATTTCTTGCGAAAGTTGCCATTCTCCATTCTCTGCATTCACACATATTGATCATGCTTTAAGTCACGGAATAAATGATAGCATAGGGTCTCGGAATTCTCCTGCACTCATGAACTTGGCTTGGCAGAAATCCTTTATGTGGGATGGAGCTGTGAATAATTTAGATATGCAGGCATTGGCTCCAATCTCTCATCCTACAGAAATGGGGAGTTCAATTAATGAAGTTGTTGAAAAATTAAATGCCTCTTCCATATATCGACATCTCTTTTACAATGCCTACAACGATAGTGTGATTACAGGAGAAAAAACATTGAAAGCCATTTCACAATTCTTGCTCACTTTAGTAAGTGCCAACTCAAAGTATGACAAGGTGATGCGAAATGAAACGAGTTTTACCGATAAAGAAGCAAACGGCTATTTGCTATTCCAAAAAAACTGTTCGTCATGCCACACTGAACCCCTATTTACCAGCAGCAATTTTGAAAACAATGGTTTACCTATTGATTTTGTCTTGAAGGATATTGGGCGAATGAAAATCACTGCCAATCCAACGGATTCATTAAAATTTAAAGTGCCATCATTGCGGAATATCGAATATTCATACCCATACATGCACGATGGACGATTCAAAAAACTATCAGAAGTCTTGGATCATTACTCCCATGGGATTCGTTCAACAAAAACTTTAGCACCACAATTAAAGAATGCCATTGCACTCACACCCGACGAGAAGGTAGATATAATCAATTTTCTACTCACATTATCTGACAAAGAATTTATTCTCAACTCAAAATATCAATATCCAAAACGAATTATACTCCGTGGCGAAGGATTCGAATAAAAGAGTCGTCTAAACATAGATATCATACAAACAGTAAAAAATGAAAAGAATATTTCCAACCATCGCTTTACTATTTTCGTTAGTATCAGCTCATGCTCAAACCAATCCAGCCATCACAAGTTGGTTGCAAAACAACATTGTCACTGCTAGACACTATGTGTCGGGAAGTTCAACAGTAATTAATGATACTGACCCTGTAAACTGCCAATTGGTGCAGTACAACTCCACCGATGTTTATGTAACAACAACCGGCTTGCCCAGTTATGTTACTGGGCCTTTTTTAGATGGCAATCCATCGCTGGCAACCAATCAAAATGCAATATTCAAAATGCCGCTAAACCCGATTGAAAATACAGGCAATCCTGAAAACACAACGCCCGGCAATATTGGAGTATTCATCAATGGGGTTGCTTTATTTGACTATAGAGATGGTGTAGCATGGAACAATACAACAATGGCACTATGTGGGGGCCCCGGAAATCCTCCTTGCCCAGGTGGAATGGACGCAATACAAGATTGGAATAGAGATGCTATACCTGCAGAAATGGGCGGCTTTGATTGTGCCAAAGCTCATCCTGCTATGGGGAACTACCACCATCATCAAAACCCTTCGGCCTTCAATTTAGATTTAGTTGTTGTATCAACTATTTGTAATCTGTATAATGCAGATGGTTTATATGCTATTGACAGCACAGAGCACTCTCCGTTGATCGGTTTTGCCTATGATGGTTTTCCTATCTACGGTGCTTACGCCTACCAAAATGTAGATGGAACTGGTGCTTTTGTGCGAATGAAATCAAGTTATTCTCTCAACACTGGCACTTCAAGAGTACTAGGGCCAAATGTGAGCAATACTTATCCATTGGGATATTTTAGAGAAGATTATCACTATACTGCAAATGGAAATTCTGCTTATTTGGATGAACACAACGGGAGAATTTGTGTAACGCCTCAATACCCGGACGGTATCTACTGCTATTTTGCCACCATTGATTCAAATTGGAATTCGGCTTATCCTTATGTGGTAGGCCCTACATTCTATGGATCAATTGAAGCCGCAAAAGTTGCTTCCGTTCCAAATGGAACTGTCACTTATACTCCCACAGTAGGCGTTTCAAACATCAATTTGGATGACGCACAAATAAATGTATTCCCTAATCCCACAAGCGAACTTATAATGATTCAACTGGAGGGCATCAACAAAGAAAATTTGAAAGTGGAGCTATTTGAAATTAGCGGAAAATTGGTTGAAACTACTACTCTCCTGCAAGGAAGCACCATTGCATATTTTGATACCAAAGGACTTTATTGTGGACAATATTTTCTAAGGATTTCAAACAGCGATACTGTTACCACTAAAAAAGTGGTTGTTACAAAGGACTAATTTCAGTAGGCACACATTCCTACGGGAGTTGCGACTTCGATGTTCCTAGCTCCCTATTGGCTTTTGCATTAACAATCGCCCAAGCGACATTGTCATCCAAAAAGAACCAAACCTCTAATATTGTTCGTACCAAGTAAATTTATCTTTCACAATATTCTTCATCTCCTTTTTCAAAAACTCCAAATAGGCGGATGAAACAGGAGTATGCTTTTTTCCCTTTAACCAAACTAATCTCCATGTTGTAATAATTGGCAGCCCTTTGACAGGTATAATCTGCAGTTCCTTATTGCGCAATTCATTTCTTATTCCAATCAAAGGCATTATTGAATAACCTAAACCTGCCAATAAGGCCTGCTTTACCGCTTCATTGGAGGAAAGCTCCATCTTTTTCAAAACCGATATATTATTGCTTTCAATAAAACCCTCCATAGTTTGACGGGTTCCTGAGCCCTTTTCTCTAAAAATCAATGGTAAGTTGTGAAATACTTCTCTGACTTTGACCGTTTTCATAAATTTTGAATTCGCTTCCCCGACCAAATACAATTTGTTCTGAAGTAAATCCAATTTCTCAATGTTCATTTTGGTAGGCAAAATAGATACGAGGGCAAAATCAACTTCATTACTTTCTAAGCTCTCCAGGACCTTATTCTTATTGGTTACATCCATTATCAATTCAATACCCTTGTGTTCTTTCATAAAATCGGAAAGAAAATAAGGCATTACATATTTTCCTGTGGACACCACTGAAATTCTCAACCTTCCCGTCAATTGCCCTTTATATGCCATCGTTTTGTAATTGATAGCATACACTTGATTGATAATGTTTTCAGCAGCTTCAGCTATCTCCAGGCCAAAATCTGTGATATAAATCTTTCGTCCAATAACTTCCGTGAGTGGAATTTCAAACTGGTCCTGAAAATTTCTGAGCTGAATAGAAACAGCAGGTTGTGTTAAATGCAACTCTTCCGCAGCCTTTGTAACGCTCTGTGCCTGAACAACCTTCAAAAATATCTGAAGTTGATTTAAAGTGTAATTCATAAATATTCATTATGTATTTCATTACAAAGATATATAAAAACTTATGAATATAGATTCTCACTTTTGTAGCGTTCAAATAAACATATAAATTCAAATGACTAAAATAACAGTAGCAAAAGGCGATGGGATAGGTCCGGAAATTATGGATGCCACCTTGGAGATAATTTTGGCTGCAGGAGCAAAAATTGAGATTGAAGAAATTGAAGTAGGCGAAAAAGTTTACTTAGCAGGCAATACCTCCGGCATAGAAGCGGAGTCTTGGGAAACAATCAGAAGAAACAAAATCTATCTAAAGGCCCCCATCACCACTCCACAAGGAGGTGGATACAAAAGCTTGAATGTAACTACTCGCAAATTTCTCGGACTCTATTCTAATGTGCGGCCGTGTGTGAGTTTACATCCATTCGTGCAAACTAAGCATCCTATAATGGATATTGTAATTGTAAGGGAGAATGAAGAAGATTTATACGCAGGTATCGAACATCAACAAACAGATGAAGTAGTTCAATGCTTAAAATTAATCAGTAGACCTGGTTGCGAAAAAATTGTTCGCTATGCCTTTGAATATGCCAAACAACAAAACAGAAAAAAAGTAACCTGCTTTACCAAAGACAATATTATGAAGCAGACAGATGGTTTGTTTCATCAGGTGTTTGACGAAATAGCCAAGGAATATCCAGAAATAGAAAATGAACATTGGATAATTGACATTGGTGCCGCCAAAATGGCCGACACGCCTGAAGTATTTGATGTTATTGTACTGCCAAATTTATACGGCGATGTGCTCTCAGATATTGCCGCTCAAATAACCGGTTCTGTTGGGCTAGCCGGTTCAGCAAACATTGGGGAAGAATGTTCAATGTTTGAAGCTATTCACGGCTCCGCTCCAAGAAGAGCTGGACAGAATGTAGCCAACCCATCGGGTTTGTTGCAAGGTGCCATAATGATGTTAAACCATATCGGACAAACAGAAGTAGCTGAAAAAGTCCAAAATGCTTGGTTAAAAACACTTGAAGATGGTATTCATACCTATGACATTTTCAAAGAAGGCGTAAGTAAAATAAAAGTAGGAACTAAGGAATTTGCAAAATCGGTTATTCTCAATCTAGGTAAAAATCCCTCTGTACTCAAACCTGTCCATTATGCGAACAACACTGCATTAGACCTTCCAAAATACAAACGCAAACCCGCTTTAAATAAACAATTGGTGGGAGTTGATGTGTTTTTACATTGGAGTGGCAGCAACCCCAACGACCTTGCCCTGGAAGTAAAGAAGATTGAAAAAAATGGAATCAAACTTTCCATGATTACAAACCGAGGTATTAAAGTTTGGCCCGATGGCTTTAAAGAAACATTCTGCACAGATCATTGGAGATGTCGATTCAAACCAAATGAAGGTACTGACATTACTAAAGCCAACATCCTCGAACTATTGCAAAATGCCATAAACGAAAACATCGATACCATTAAAACTGAAAATCTCTATGAATTCGATGGTAAACCAGGATATTCATTAGGCCAAGGACAATAATAAAGATCCGAATATGGTAAATGTGGTAATCTATCTAAAAAAAGAATTCCAAGCTGAGGAATTAGTGAAGTTTCTTCTCTCCGAAAAATTAATCGCCTCAGCTACAATTGATGAAAACAACACTTCGTACAAAATGTACAATGGTGCGTTACAAAAAGAAGTGTACAGCGTAATAACAGCAAAGTCAAAATCGCTATTGCTCAGGAAGATCATTCAATCCGTAGAAGAAAAAATAAACGTTGAAGTCTTGATAAATTCAACTCCAATAGTTGGTTCAAACAAGTTCTTTGATGAATTAATCATTCGAAACACATTGCAAATCTAAATAAGTATGAATATACAATTGATAGAAGGCGAATTTAAGTCAAGCGACGCATTTGACTTGATCAACCAAATGATTCAAGTTAAAATAAAGTTTCATGAAAACAAAATAACAAAAAGTGAATTAGAAGAAGACATCAAAGCCCGAGAAGCCAAAATCAAAAGACTTCAGAGGGACTTGTTTGAATTAAGGAATAATATTAGTTCTAAGACTGGCGGGATTAAACTAAATGTAAAAATCAACATCGAATAAGAAATGAAAAAAACAGAAATAATAAGCTGTTCTGCTTTCGTTTTAATGATCATTTTACTAGTAATAGCATTCACAATAAATGACCCCATTACAAGCACTCTCTTGGCATCATTTGGGATTATTGCTGGTGCCTTCACTTCTCATCAATATTCCACATCCAAAAAGCCATGAAAGATCAACACACATTTACACTGATCGACGGAGATTTTCCTGTAAATGAAAGTCGTGAACTATTGTACAATTTATTTTCCGATAAAATACAATTTCATCAAGTGAAAAACCTCAGTTCGCAGGAACGTTTTGGAAAAGAGGATAAAACAGCTTTGAAAAGAATTCCCGAACTCAAAAAAACTTTAGAGGACATTGTGAAAATGCTCGAGTCTGTGGACAACAAACTCGAACTTCTTGAGATAAAATCTGAAATAGTAATACGCTTTGTTAAGGCGGAAAAAAATGTTTAAAGGTAGAAACTTGATTGTTGCCACCAAGCACGAAAAAGAACTGGTCATTGCCCCCATTCTAGAAAAGGAGCTGGCTGTTAGTTGCATAGTCTCTCCCAATTTTGATACAGATCAATTGGGCACATTTACTGGTGAAGTTGAAAGAAAAGATGATCCTATTACAACAGCAAGAAAAAAGTGCCTTCTTGCTATGGAACTTACCAATTGCGATATGGCCATAGCTAGTGAAGGCTCCTTTGGTCCTCACCCTACCATCTATTTCGTTCCTGCAGATGACGAGTTTTTGCTTTTCCTTGATAAAAAAAATGACCTAGAAATTATTGTGCGTGAAATAAGCACCGAAACCAACTTCAGAGCAGGAGAAATAAACTCAGAAAAAGAATTGACGGATTTCGCTGATTCAGCAAAATTTCCTTCGCACGCCTTGATACTTAGAAAACATAAAGAAGACTTTACTACAATCACCAAGGGTATATCAGACTGGGATATTTTACATACCACGTATAATGACCTGAGCAAAACAGATGGAAGAGCCTATATAGAAACAGATATGCGGGCAATGTACAATCCTACTCGCATGAAAGTTATTGAAACGGCAACTTACAAATTGGCGAATAAAATTAAAACCGCATGTCCAAAATGCAAAACACCCGGTTTCAGTGTTAAAGATGCTAAAGAAGGGCTCCCTTGTGAGGTATGCTCTTTCCCTACTCGCTCCATACTGAGCTACATGCATACTTGTGTGAAATGCAGTTTTAGTGAAGTTGAAATGTACCCGCATGGAAAAGTTCTCGAAGAGCCATTGTATTGCGATGTGTGCAACCCCTAAAGAAATCTCCTAAAGTAATGATTAGCGATAATATAAATCTAGCTGCCACTATTCTAAAAGAGCATGGAGTAATTGGTCTACCAACAGAAACCGTGTATGGTTTAGCTGGAAATATTTATAGCGAAAAAGCCATTAAAGAAATCTTTTATGTGAAACAGCGGCCTCTTTACAATCCGCTCATTGTTCATATAAAAAGTATCGAAGATTTACAAACAATAGCAGTGGACATACCGCCTATTGCAATAGAACTTGCCACTACCTTTTGGCCCGGTCCCTTAACACTGCTACTTCCCAAAAAAGATTCAGTACCTGATTTAGTTACTGCGGGAAAACAAACTGTAGCAGTAAGAATTCCCAATCATCCGATAGCGCTCTCTCTTTTAAACCTAATCGACTTTCCTCTAGCCGCACCTAGTGCAAACCCCTTTGGAATGATTAGTCCCACCAAAGCACAGCACGTTGATGAATATTTCAAAAATCAAATAAAAATGGTCCTAGATGGGGGAGCCTGCCAAACAGGAATCGAATCAACAATCATTGGATTTGACAATACGGAAGTTGTATTATATAGACTTGGAGGTATTTCCAGAGAGGAAATCGAAGGCATTGCCGGAGTAGTAAAATTATTCAATAAAAATAATAAAGCACCAGAAGCACCTGGCATGCTTTCAAAACATTATGCACCTTCAACTCCTTTACTCTTTACCGACAACATCGAAAAATCCATCGGGCAGTTTGCAGACAAAAAAATGGGTCTCTTGCTTTTCAATAAAGCCATTGACTCTGTTCCAGAAAATGCCATACAACGTTTACTATCACAGGGTAATAGCTTAAAAGAAGCCGCTGCCAAACTTTATGATACGCTTCACCAATTAGACAAATCAAACCTAGACATTATAATAGCAGAACGCTTTCCAGATGTAGGATTAGGGAATGTAATCAACGATAAACTCATCAGAGCATCATACAACAATTAATTATGAAAACTCTGATTAAAAATGCCACAATACTAAATGAAGGGCAATCTTTCGTTTCTGACTTTCTGATCAATGGACAACGAATAGAAAAAATAGCTCCATGTATTGATGTGAAAAACGCAACCATTATTGACGCCGAAAATCTCTATCTAATGCCCGGCGTAATTGATGACCAAGTGCATTTCCGCGATCCAGGACTTACACACAAAGGAACCATCTATACAGAATCGAAAGCTGCCATTGCTGGGGGTATAACTTCATTTATGGATATGCCCAATACGATACCCAATACACTTTCACAGCAATTGCTGGAAGAAAAGTATGTTGCCGCTGCCAATAGCTCCTTAGCGAATTATTCGTTCTTTATGGGGATCACCAAAGATAATTTGGAAGAAGCTCTAAAAACAGATGCAGAAATTGTTTGTGGTATTACCGATGACGGTTTGTATTTCAATAATGACGAAGGGATTTTGGCCAACTATCCAGAATATCTTGAAAAACTTTTTTCTAGAAGCGAAACACTCATTGCCCTGCACAGCGAAAATGATGCAATAATTAGAAATAATACTGAAAAATATCGGAAGATTTACAACGAAGAAATACCCTTCAAATATCATGCTCTCATTAGAAGCGAAGCAGCATGTTTTACAGCGACAAAGAGTGTGTTGGACCTAGCAAAAAAATACAACAATAGGCTCCACATATTTCATGTCTCAACTCTGATAGAAGCAGATCTATTTGACAATAGACTAGCTGTTAGCGAGAAAAGAATTACAGCCGAAGCGTGTATTCACCATCTATGGTTTTCAGATAAAGATTATGAAAGACTTGGGGCAAAAATTAAGTGGAACCCTTCCGTGAAAACTTCAAAAGATAAAGATGGACTTTTAACAGCTCTACTAGAAAACAAACTAGACATTATTGCATCAGACCACGCGCCTCATAGCATCGAGGAAAAGAGCGGCAATTATTTTAAAGCCCTATCCGGAGGACCTCTAGTGCAACACGCACTGCCTACAATTTTTGAATTGTATCATCAAGGCAAAATTAGTTTAGAAAAGATAGTCGAAAAAATGTGTCACAATGTGGCTGAGATTTATAGAATAATTGAAAGAGGTTATCTCAGAGAAGGTTACTATGCAGATCTCGTTTTAGTTGATTTGTACAATCCATGGAGTGTAACGGCTGAAAATACTTTATACAAATGCAACTGGTCGCCCTTTGAGAATCAATTGTTCAGAAGCCGCATTGTAAAAACATTTGTAAATGGAAATTTGGTTTATGATAATGGAACCTTTAATGAAACCAGCACAGGCATGAGGCTGAAATTCTCAAAAAATAGATAATATGACAAACAAACTTTTCATAGTATGTCCGTTCTCCCACATGGAGACCTTTATACGCAATAAATTCGGGAATGACATTTTCTTTCTCACATTTTCCGGGGCGGTATTTCAGCACCGAGAATTTGAATACTTGTCTGCGGTAAAACACTTTATCGCTCAAGAAAAGATAAAAACCATTTATATCGTAAATGACACTTCATGCCGATTCATAAATGGAATCATCCATGAGGATCCATTGTTTGGTTTAAGATCTGAGAAAGTAATTGTGGACTTGTATATAGAACATTACTTCTCTGAATTTAAAGACCAATCAATAGCCAATCAACAAAAGAGACTCGCTGAACTGAATGTTCTGAAGCAAGCAAATGAAATCAAGACTTCCGACATTCTTGGGGCTCACATTTCTGAATTTGACTTAGAAATAAAATGTCTCGTTACATCAAGAGACGAGAATAAGTTCACGGTTCTACAAATGGAAAGTAGTGAGACTAGAATTTATGAATTATAACTTACTCATAGAAAACTTAACAAATCCCGCGTTGCTTTTCTTTGTACTTGGCATCATTGCTGTTTACGTAAAAAGTGATCTCGAAATACCTGCGAATTCTTCCAAATTCATTTCGTTGTACCTTTTGTTTGCCATTGGATTTAAAGGAGGGCAAGAACTATCTCACGAGACTTTTACGAGCGAAATCGTGTGGTCTATGGTATTCGGAATGTTCGTTTCACTCTTAATTCCCGTTTACACATTTTTTATCCTTAAAAGAAGGTTAAATGTGTTTGATTCAGGTGCTATAGCCGCCGCTTATGGCTCAGTAAGTGCTGTAACCTTTGTAACTGCCGTTTCCTTCCTCGAATCTCAGCAACTGAATCTTCATGGTCACATGGTCGCAATTATGGCCCTAATGGAATCTCCGGCAATTATCATGGGGCTATTGCTTGTCTCTGTATTTAACAAAGAAGAAAGTGAAAAAATAAAAAAAAGAACGGCTATCAAACATTCCTTTACCAATGGTAGTGTATTACTCATTCTTGGAAGTTTAGCGATCGGCTTTTTGGCCAGTGCCAAGCAAGCCGAAGGCATTAAACCGTTTACCAATGATTTGTTTAAAGGGTTCTTGGCCATTTTTCTTTTGGACATGGGGATTACAAGTGGCAAAAAGCTTAAAGCATTCTTTTCATTCGGTTGGTTTCCGCTCATTTTTGCAATCCTTGTTCCATTGATCAACGGAAGCGTCGTAGCACTTTTAAGTTCTTTCGTTACAGATGACATTACCAATCGATTTATGTTCGCGGTTTTAGCTGCCAGTGCTTCCTACATAGCTGTACCCGCAGCTATGAAAATTTCCATACCGAAAGCCAATCCGGGGCTTTTCTTGCCAATGGCACTTGCTGTAACATTCCCTATCAATATAACCATTGGTATGCCCGCTTTTTTTCTTATAGTTCGAAACACATGAAGAACCTAAGAGTACATCTAAAACCTGTCATATGCTTCGCGACCGGCGAAGACAAGCCAAGGCGCACTAAAGAAACATTGCAGTAGTACTAAGTAAAATGACATACAATAAAACAACGGACTAGCCGAACACCGTTTCAAGAAGTAGGCAAAACTTAAAGAAAAATAAAATGAATAACAAAATTTTAGCCCTAGTAATCCTCACAATTACTCTATTCGCAATCTCGTGTGATCAAGTTACCCAAAAGGCCAAAGAAGAAACAGAAAAAATAACAACACAGGCCAATGAAAAAGTTCAAAAAACAATTTCAGACCTTGGCCTAGTCTATGTTGAAGAAGGAGCACAAGACATTATTACTTATGACGAAGTCAACGCTGCCCAACAGGCATGGTGCGACGCTTTGGTGAAAATCGGGAAGCTCAAAGAAGATGGTGGCGATTACAAAGCCTTCGCTCTACAAGTGCTTTCAGAAGCGTACAATTACGACAATGGAAAGGTGTTTTTTAAACCAACATTGGCCTATGGCGACCAAACGTTTAGAAATGATAAAGAAGGAGCCCTTTCTTATTTCATTGGTGGAGACACAGCCTATCCTAACGACAGAGGTTTTGCAATGGCACCTTGGGTAAAAGCAAGGTATGATAATGCAGGTGAAAAAAATGAAGGCATTCAAATTTATGGCTCTGTTGCCATAACCATGGGAAATGTATGGGTAACAGGTAAAGACGGAAAAGAAGTAATGGTAGACAAAACTTGGGTATTCAAAAAAGGAAAAGACGGCAAGTTGAGAATTATCGTTCACAAATCTGCACTACCTTTTGCACCACCAACAGAATAAATCAATTTAGGGTTGGGTTCATAGCCCAACCCTAATTTTAAATCTATGCGAAAACTAGTACTTTGCTTTCTCCTAATAGAATGTTTTGTTCCTAAAACACTCAATGCTCAAAACACTCGCATAAACAACCATAATTCTATTGGTTGGTACAATTATTTTGGAACCTTCAAAATGAGTTCAAGATTTGCTGTTCACTCGGAATATCAATTTCGCAGAAACGAAATAATTTCAGAATGGCAACAGAGTTTGTTGCGTTTTGGTTTAAATTATCAAGTCACTCCAAATGTTCAATTGAGACTTGGATATGCATGGATAGAAACATTTCCTTATGGCGAAATTCCTATTAACGGCTTAGGAAAAGACTTTACCGAACACCGCATATTTCAAATGGTTACAATAACCGATAAAGTCTCCATTATTGACCTATCACACCGTTTCATGTTGGAGCAGCGCTGGGTAGGTCGATACTCAAATGCCATTTTAGAAGTAGAAGATGATTTTCCTTTACTTCACAGATTAAGGTACATGCTACGCCTTCAAATTCCATTAAAGGGCAAAGAAGTCCAAGACAAAACTCCTTACATTGTCTTTTATGATGAGATTTTTATTGGCTTTGGCAAAAATGTAAATGAAAATATTTTTGACCAAAACAGAATAGGCCTCTTATTTGGTTACCGATTTAACCCCCTTGTGAGAATTGAGGCAGGTTACTTAAATCAAATATTGCAACTATCACGAGAATCAAACAATAGAAATGTGTTTCAACAAAACAACGGTTTCATATTGAACGCCAACTTTAACATTGACATGACAAGAAAGAAATAAAAGATTAACACCGAAAGGCGTTTTGAAAAGCGGTGGCTTCATGCTTCAACGAAAGTGAAGCGCAAATTCAAACTCGATGATAAAATCGCCGCCCTAACCAAGCATCTATCATCTGCATTCGACATACACTACAGCAGGAATATTTCGAAAACTATTGACAGATGAAAGTAAAAGGAATAAGGGGAATTCGAAAAAAAGGACAATCGAATCCTTATTGTGTTCGAACAGTTTCAGCAATTTCAGTAAGCAAATAAATTCATAAACTCAGATAAAGCCATGAAAAATCAATTCTTTCTCATTTTAGGTGTCACTACACTTTTGTCGAGCTGCGCCATAATCCGACCCGGTGAAGTAGGGGTGAAACAAAAACTCGGACGCTTATCTGAAAAAGTTCACACTACAGGGCCAGTCTACTACAATCCCTTCATAAGCCGTGTTATCCGGCTATCCGTTCAAACCAACAACCTAGAGCTTACATTGAATCTTCCGAGCAAGGAGGGTTTAAGTATCAACTCCCAAATCTCGATTCTGTACAAACTAAGTCCTGAACAAGCACCTTTTGTAATCAAAAATCTGGGATTAGAATTCGAATCCATTATTGCAAATATCTTTCGGTCTGCATCAGCCGATGTTTGCTCACAACACTTTGCAAAAGACTTGCATTCAGGTATGAGAGCTGAGATAGAAACAGCCATTAAAGACAAAATGATGGAAACACTCGATAAACAGGGGATACAAATTGATGCCGTTTTAATGAAAAGCATTCAACTGCCTTCTGGATTGTCTGCTTCAATTGAACAAAAATTGCAAGCCGAACAAGATGTTATGCGCATGGAATTTACTTTGAGGCAAGCAAAACTAGAAGCAGAAAGAAAAATCATTGAAGCACAAGGAACGAGCGATGCTCAGAAAATAATTTCCCAGGGATTGACGAACGAAATTATTGAAATTAGAAGTATTGAAGCCTTTATGGAATTATCAAAATCACCAAACAGCAAAGTAATTATCACAGATGGGAAAACACCCTTTCTAATAAATGGCGACAAATAGGACTCAATGCCTATAAACCGCTCTAGGAGAAAAGTCAATACTAACAACAATCAAATTTGGATAACCGCTGTCGGTTGTTCATTGACCATTTAAAGAAAATCAATGTCCAACAAAACTCGACAAAAGGGAAAGCTGAACTACTAGCACGTTCAAATAATCTGGGTTGACTTGCATAATTATACGCAGGCTGTATATAAGATAGAATTGGCTTTTTTCTCACGTATTGCGCAGCGGAAAAATTTTCAAAATAATGCGCTGCGGGAAGTAATAACTCGACCAATGAATTCCGTGATCTCCATCGCGTGATTTGGCTCTATATGCACGTCGTGGCAAATGCCATTAGAGAAGCAGCTATAGGCTGCTGGGGTGAAACGGCATTGGATCATAAGACATACCTACACGGTTTGATAGATCCGAGTTTGCCATTCAGGTAGATTAACGGTTCAGTCCACCGAATCCCAAAGGCCTCTATCGTCCTAACTTCCAATAGACAACCTCTACATAACAACACATAGCCATGGAACTATTACCAGTCGAAGAAATAAAAGCAAATCAACCGAAAATAAATAAAATAAACCATCTCGTAAAGTCCATTTACAGGTTGATAATTTACAGCAGAGACCATTTAGATGACGATCTATTGGATACCTATTTGTTAGGCATGAACGAACTTCAAGAACTTCTTACTGTGAAGAATGCCCAAATGGAAGCTCAAAACGAAGAGGAAGCAGAAGAATATTTGAAAAACTTAAAAATATCCTTAGACTTTGTAATTACAGAAATAATCTTACACAACAATTTTGAAAGAGAAGTGCAACTCTTTCAACTACTCCGACTAGTTTCTCCTGAAACAAACGCAATACACCCCAATCGCTATAGGCAGACCCTAGTGCAGATTGGGGGCTATATTTGTCCAGACAAGGAAGTTGTTCCCCAATTGGTATCAAACCTCTTTTATCAAATGCAAGCCATAACGAACCCAATTATTAAAGCCATTTATTTTCATCACGAGCTAATCAGAATTCATCCATTTGCCGACGGAAATGGTCGAGTAACAAGAGTTGCAAAAAATTGGATGTTGATGTATGATTTATATCCTCCCATTTTTATCAATGATGCCCAACAGAAGAAAGAATATATTACCACACTTTCAAACAGCTTCAAACAGCTCAATAATTTTCCCAAGAAATGGAATGAACATACGGAAACCTTTTTTGAACAAGAGCTTGACCGTCTAGTAACGAATGCAACTTTACTCTATGAAACCTTAAATAGTATTGGATCTAAGAGAAAAAAAACTAGAAATAATAGCTGATGGAACCCTACAAAATTCAAATCATTGAAACCCTGATAGTGCTTGCTGGATATGTAGTTACTCACTACATTACCAAAATTTTTGTAAACAATTCTCTAAAGCAAACACATTTACAGCGTGGCAGGAGAAAAATGATTATCAAAGCTGTTCACCTAATGTCGCTTCTCACTCTTTCAATTCTACTATCTGCAATCTGGGGGCTTAAGCAAAATGAAATTGCGGTATATGTGGGAACCATTATAACTGCACTAGGTATCGCGTTTTTTGCTCAATGGTCATTACTCTCCAATATTACTTCAAGTCTATTATTGTTCTTTAACCATCCAGTAAAAATTGGAGATACAATAAAAGTCCTTGATAAAGATTACCCTTTTGAGGGAGAAGTCTCCGATTTGACATACTTTTTTATCCATCTTAAAACTGAAAGCGGCGAAATAATCACTATTCCAAACTCTCTTTTACTTCAAAAATCTGTCTCCGTTATTGAAAAGAATCATAAGGGAAACTCCAAAAACCCTGGACCACTGTTCGACAAACAAGTCAATTGAACAATAAACCCAAATTGGCTTTTGGACCAATCCCGTCGAACACTTGAACAAGTATCAATCTAAATGGCATCCAGTGGCGATAGAACTAGGAACTAGTCCTCGACAACCGTGAAACATAAAATAGGTGTTCTGGGAGCCCATTTAGAATGCATCTTCCGACAATTCCCTGCCTTTCGACCTAATGTTTTATAGGGTATTGATAACCGGCGGATGTGGATTTGTAGGTTCGAATCTCGCCATGCTTGTGAAGAGAGATTTCCCAACTTTGGAAATTATTGCATTCGATAACCTGAGCAAAAAAGGTTCAGAACTGAATGTGCAAAGACTTACAAATGCCGGTATACTTTTCATTTTGGGTGACGTTCGATACCGCAATCAACTCGAAGCGGTCGGCGCTTTCAATTTGTTGTTGGACACTGCAGCCGAATCTTCCGTGCTTTCCGGAATAGATTCTTCACCAGATTACGTGATTGAAACCAATCTCAACGGCACTCTACATTGCTTGCATCTGGCTGTTAAATTCAACGCCAAATTCATCTTTCTTTCCACGAGCCGCATATACGGAATTGAAGCCCTAAACAAAATCCCATTTGAAGAAAGTGTTTCACGTTTCACATGGGCCGTTGGGAAATATGCCAGTGGAATCAACGAGTCATTCCCTATAAGCGGTTCAAGATCATTTTATGGAACAAGCAAACTGAGTTGGGAATATTTCATAGAAGAATATGCCGCCTTCTATGGTCTTAAATCAATCTTCAATAGATGCGGTTTACTTGCTGGTGCTGGGCGAATGGGAAAAGTAGACCAAGGAGTAATTGCCCTGTGAGTCGCTCGACAATTCTGGAAACAAAAATAGCAATACATCGGATATAAGGGCTCCGGAAAACAGGTTCGCGATATTCTACACATTGATGACCTCTATTCCCTGATTAAAATGCAGATGCTAGATTTCACTAGTTTTGAAAACGCCACTTTCAATGTCGGTGGAGGAATAGATGTGAGTGTTTCGCTTTTCGAACTTACACAAATTTGTCAAAAGGTAACCGGAAATATAATCCCTATCGAATCCATTCCCGAAACGCGTATAGCTGATGTGCCCATTTATATAACTGACAATTCAAGAATCACGTCTCAATGCAATTGGAAATCGCAAAAATCTGCAGAAGACATTGTTCAAGATATATTCGCATGGTTAACAGAAAATGAAAAATGCTCCAACATCTTCTCTCCTGATAATGAATTTAGCCACTGTAAGAGGTTCTTCAGGACTCATCGGCGGTGAAGCCGTTGCACATTTCTCAAATCAATTCGACCTGATCGTTGGAATTGACAACAACATGCGCGCGCCATTCTTTGGTGCCGAGGCTTCCACAGAATGGGGAAAAAAAGACTTTTAGAAACCTACAGCAATTTCAACTCTGAAGAAATAGATATCCGAGAATATCAAAAACTCATAAAGATATTCTTGAAATACGGAAGCGATGTGAAACTAATTATTCACACCGCCGCTCAACCAAGTCATGATTGGGCTGCACGAGAACCCCTCACCGATTTCGGTGTAAATGCAACAGGAACATTCCACATGCTCGAGTTCTGTAGAATTCATTGCCCGGAAGCTGGATTTATCTTCACCTCCACAAACAAAGTATATGGTGATCGACCCAATGCACTTCCCCTAATCGAGTTGGACAACAGATATGAAATCAATTCCTCTCATCACTATTTTGAAAATGGTATAGATGAAAACATGAGCATCGATCAAACCAAACATTCTGTTTTCGGTGCCGGCAAAGTAGCCACCGATGTAATGGTGCAAGAATATGGACAATACTTTGGAATGAAAACTGGCGTCTTCCGCGGTGGTTGTTTTACAGGCCCCAACCATTCGGGAGCCCAACTCCATGGCTTCTTGGCTTACCTAATGAAATGTGCCATTACCAAAAACCCTTATACCATATTCGGCTATAAAGGAAAACAGGTCCGCGATAACATTCACAGCTTTGATTTAGTGAAAATGTTCGAAGCATTCTACCAAAATCCAAGCCCAGGGGAAGTGTACAATGCAGGAGGAAGACGATTTTCAAATTGCAGCGTGCTCGAAGCGATTCAACTTTGCGGAGAAATATCCGGCAACACAGTTCAACACACATACAGTAATGAAAACCGAATTGGAGATCACATTTGGTACATTAGCGATGTAAGTAAATTTCGCAAGCACTATCCTAATTGGAACTACTCGTTTAACATGTATGACACTCTGGTAGAGATGTACCACAATATGCTCAATCGAATTTGAAACTAAGTAGTGTTATACCCGCACACAACGAAGAAGGTAGTATGGCTGAAACCATACATGCCATCGAATTAGCGCTCAATGAAATTAAAATTGATCATGAAACCCTCGTTGTAAACGAATATTCGATAGCCAATACTGAAAGCATTCTACAAGATTTGTCTAATCAGTATAGCTCTTTACGATACGTGAATAATACTGGTTCGGACGGATTCGGATACGCTGTGAGATGTGGCCTTAAGCATTTCACCGAACAATGTGTAGCCATTGTGATGGCAGACCTCTCAGACTCTCCATACGACCTCATAAAATTCTATACAACGATGATGCAGAAAAAGGTCGATTGTGTTTTCGGAACTAGATGGAGCAAAGGCGGAAAAGTAATCGACTAACCTCTTCTCAAAAGAATTCTCAATAGAATAGCCAACCAAATCATCAGAATGGTGATGAACATCAAGTACAACGATAGCACCAACGCCTTCAAGTAGTATAAACGTGAAGTGATCGATGGAGTAAAACCGATACTCAGTCCTCACTTTAATCTGACCATTGAACTTCCCCTCAAAGCCATTATCAGGGGTTCTACTTATGAAGTAATACCGAACACTTGGACGAATCGGAAAGCCGGCCTATCGAAACTCAAGATAAATGAAATGGGAAGCAGAGACTTCATTATACTTATGTATTGCTTCATCGAGAAATATTTTTCAAAAGGTGATTTCAAGAATAAAACCAATTCATGATTGAGGCACTAATCCAATCCCTCAGATTTCAAATTGAGAATCGAATTTATTCGCTCCTCGATTCCAAGTTCTGGAAATGGAAACTAGCCATCCTTTCATACATCATTGTCATCTTCTTCTCTTTTCTGGAGTTGTCCGTTTTATCGGACCTCGCGCAAATTCCAGCATGGGAGGTTGTTCCTAAGCAAATAGAAAATCCTTTTGCAAATGAGCTCTCAGAGAATCCAAATTCACACGAGTCTAAAAGAACATTTCGACTTCTTGTTCCCATGCTCTTTGCCGTTCTTCAAATCGACAATATCATTCTGATATACCTATTCCAACAACTTGTAGTACTGCTTCTCTTTTACTTTGTTAGTCGATTGGCGTGGCAAATATCACATGACAAAATTACATCCGCGCTTTTTGTATTCGCTGTAGCCTTCACATACATTGTTCAATGCGCGGTAGTGGATTTCTTTGCGAAGTTCGCCGTTTTTGCCATTACTGCGCTTATTGGCACGATGTGCTTTCGAAATGCCTTTAATATCTTTCTATTGTGCAGTATTGCCGCTTGGACAGATGAACGAGGCCTGCTCGCCTCTTCCTTTGTATTTATCTGGTGGAAAGTACAAGAAAATCCAGATTCCCATTTTCTCCACTGGCTCCGTCCTCAAGAAAAAAGAGGAGCGGTTATACTTTCAATATTGTTCTATGCCGGATTACGACTTTTTCTCAGCGATCAATACAATATGCATACCTCCGTAGGTCTAGTGGGTCCTGATGTACTCGTGACTCAATTCAATATGTTGTTCTTTGGTCTTTGGTCGGGCCTTGAAGCATTGTGGGTTCTGGTGCTTGTGTCTTTCATCGCGCTGTACAAACAAAAATAATTCTACACTCTGATCTTGCTCGTATCAAGCTTCTTGATTGCCATAGGTGTTGCATTTATGGTCGTTGATATATCAAGGAGTATGATCTATCACTTTCTGGGAGCGATTGTTTGCTTATACATCCTTACAAAATCGGAGAACCCAACATACATTCGGAATTTGGTATATGTTTTAGGGGCAGTCTGCATCCTTGTTCCTACCTATTTCGCCCAAGGAGCCTTCAGAATTGAAGGTGCGAATCCTTTAGTTTTTAAAGTGCTGGATCGGCTGAGGACATGATCATTTGGTAGCGAGCGGGTCGACGGGAAAAAAATATCTCGCCTACTCAAAACATACCAGAGCCTTCGCGGGCTAAATGGTCTTATACAAAACAAAATTTCCTATGCAAATTATGCATTAGAAAATCACTAGAATACTTGAACCTGACCTCGGAGTATATCTTCCATGGTCTCGCGTTCGCGAATCAATTCGGCCTTGCCATTTCTCACCCACACTTCTGCCGGACGGAAACGAGAATTGTAATTGCTCGTCATTGAAAATCCGTAAGCACCAGCATTACTAAACGCCAAAATATCCCCTTCATGGACTTCACTCAGCTTTCGATCCCAACCAAAAGTATCCGTCTCACATATATAACCTACGATAGTATAGATACGTTGACGACCACCTGGATTTGAGATGTTGGTGATGGTATGATATGAGTTGTACAGCATCGGTCGTATGAGGTGATTGAAACCTGAATCCACTCCAACAAAAACAGCAGATGTTGTTTGTTTTAGAACATTCACCTTTACTAAAAAAGTTCCGCTTTCACTTACTAGAAACTTACCGGGCTCAAACCACAATTCCAGATCGCGGTGGTACATTCTACAAAAAGCCTTGAAACGATCAGTAAGTCGCTCGCCCAGTTCTTCAATATCTGTGGAGTAGTCGTCCGACTTATAAGGAACTTTAAATCCACTTCCAAAGTCGAGGAACTCTAGATCCGGAAAAGCCTGCGCCTGCTCAAACAAAATATCAGCGGCACGAAGAAAGACATCCACATCGAGAATGTCGCTACCGGTGTGCATGTGCAGCCCGGTAACCTTCATGTTGTAATGCTTGATGACACGCTCTACGTGGCGCATTTGATAAATCGAAATTCCAAATTTTGAGTCGACGTGACCCGTTGAAATATTGATGTTTCCTCCGCCCATGATGTGCGGATTTATACGAATACACACAGGAATAGTAGCGCCATATTTCTCGCCAAATTGCTCGAGTATGGAAATATTATCAATGTTCACTTGCACACCGGCTTCCACAGCCATCGTGATCTCCTCGAGGCTCACACAGTTTGGCGTGTATATAATCTCTAATGGACTAAACCCTGCTTGCAAGCCTAGCCACACCTCTTGAATTGATACAGTGTCGAGACCTGCACCCATAGATCGCAGGTACTTTAATACATTCACATTGGACAATGCCTTGCAAGCGTACTTAATCTTTAATTTAACCCCTGGAAAGGATTTGTTCAGTTGTTCATATTTGCTTCGAATCACATCGGTGTCGTAGACGTACAGCGGAGTGTCGTTGGTTCGAAGAATCTCATCTATACCAACACCTCCGATCACATATCCTGAGTTTGCGTTAAATTGAATCATGGCGCGAAATTATGAAATACAGCTAGAAACACATCGTCGGGTAAAGAAAGAGTAACTGCCTTGAAATGCACATGGTTGTGTGTCGAGACCATAAAAACGAAGATCCATACATGCCGGACCGAAAAAATGGACGGAAGACCCTAGGAAGGACAATCGCTCAAAATGGAGAGTGCGCTATGAATGAGAAAAGGTAAATCGAACGCTAGATATATTGCATGAGAGTAACCAAGGGAGGTGAGAGAGGCTATGCAATGAATGAGAAAAGGTAATTCGAACGCTAGATGCAATGCATGGAAGTAGCCAAGGGAGGTGAGAGAGAGTCTATGCAATGAATGAGAAAAGGTAAATCGAACGCTAGATATAGTGCATGGGAGTAGCCAAGGGAGGTGAGATAGGCTATGCAATGAATGAGAAAAGGTAAATCGAACGCTAGATATATTGCATGAGAGTAACCAAGGGAGGTAAAGAGAGTCTATGCAATGAATGAGAAAAGGTAAATCGAAGGCTAGATATAGTGCATGGGAGTAGCCAAGGGAGGTGAGAGAGGCTATGCAATGAATGAGAAAAGGTAATTCGAAAGCTAGATATAGTGCATGGGAGTAGCCAAGGGAGGTGAGAGAGACTATGCAATGAGTGAGAAAAGGTAATTCGAACGCTAGATGCAATGCATGGAAGTAGCCAAGGGAGGTGAGAGAGAGTCTATGCAATGAATGAGAAAAGGTAAATCGAAAGCTAGATATAGTGCATGGGAGTAGCCAAGGGAGGTGAGAGAGAGGTTATGCAATGAATGAGAAAAGGTAAATCGAACGCTAGATATAGTGCATGGGAGTAGCCAAGGGAGGTGAGAGAGAGGCTATGCAATGAATGAGAAAAGGTAATTCGAACGCTAGATGCAATGCATGGGAGTAGCCAAGGGAGGTGAGAGAGAGGTTATGCAATGAATGAGAAAAGGTAAATCGAACGCTAGATGCAATGCATGGAAGTAGCCAAGGGAGGTGAGAGAGACCCTGCAATGCATTCCTTCGGAATACATCGCAGGGTGACGGTCGCGCGCGAAGTCGAGGGGGATTGTGGGCGACGAAGCTTCGCTTCCGCGCCCACAATCCCCTTTAGCCACAAAATATTCATGTAAAGAGAGACTTTATTCTGAAGGAGAGAACTGCTGGTTCGTTGAAGTGGTAAGAACGTTGGATGAGTTATTTTTCAAGAAAGAATTTTTGGCTATGGCTTATATAAAAGAACAGGGAAAGACGAAAAACCGGGAATTTAATTTTGGACCTTGTTTCGATTTTTTGGGAATAGGGTTTGTCATCTTGTTTTGCGGTATCATACTGAGTGCGTTTCTCTCTCTGTACTTTTTGATTCTTGTTCCACTTGGTATCATTGTTGTTCTCTCCATTAAAGGAATTGAATTTGATCCTAATCAAATGGGTGTTAGGGTGTATTACAATCTACTATTCGCACGCATTGGAGCATGGATTCCATATTCATCCAATGATGAATTCTGGTTGTACAAGCCAAGCGATTACCATCGTCCTTCAGGCTTTCGCAGAGCTGAAGGGCTCACGGGCCCTTACACTTATCATTTCGTTGTAACCTTTGTCCGATTAGAAGGAGATAACATAGACTTCGAAGAATTCAGTGATTATTACAAAGCCCATGATTATATGCACAAACTGGTTGCACATTTTGGGATGAATTGTGCGAGTCAGTTCAAAGAAGAACTCATTGAATCGTTTAGTAAACCGCGCAGGAGTTGAGGATTAGAAGCGTTGGCTAATAGAAGTTCAAAGTATCAATAGAGTTTTAAGACTTCTTCTTTGCTCTGCACTGGCTATATAAATCTGGCATTAATTAAACCAAAAAGATCGAATTCAAGATGTCATAATTCATGCATATAACCAAGGTAGAAGATTGGAGAATGTGCAATAAATGGCAAAAATGGAGCGTCGAAAATAAGTTGAACTCAGAATCCGCATTGGAAATCTATTGCAGCACTAACCCCCTTTGATATCCTGCACTTTCTCGGTTTCTATTCTGGATGTATGAATATAAATCATCAAATCATACCAATTCTGCACAATAAATAGTCCATGCTGCATTGCGCATTGGAAGTTTTTTTGGGTAATGCGCTGCAGCATATTGCATGCACGAAATGGTAAATGCCGTTATAGTATCTGTTGTCTCGGCCGAGCCGAGATTACAGATACATAAACCCGAATCACGCGATGGAGATATCGGAATTCATCGGTCGAACTATTACTTTGTTCCATCTTGTAGATTCGAGAATCCCGCAGCGCATTAACCTCAAGATGCTTCCAAAGCGCAATGCGGGATAAACGGTATAAAAATCTTGTGAGAGCACTTGCTATCTTGGGGGTTTATACCAATTCTGCTTATTAATGCGAAAAGGTAAATCGAACGATGGATGCATTTCATACGAGTAAATAAGGGAGGTAAAAAAAAGACCCTGCAATGCATTCCTTCGGAATACATCGCAGCGAGACGTTCGCGCGTGAAGAAGGGTGAATTAGGAGGGGGCAAGCTTCGCTTCCCCTCTCATATTTCACAAACACCAAAAAAGTTTTGGATATGCAGAATTTCACGAAGATGGCGCAGTGTCAATGTGATGATTTCATGCAACCCTGAAATTAATAATTCGAGAGAAACCTATTTGGGGAGTTCCTGTGTGTATAACCTGAGGCATAAAAAAAGGCTCCTTGTGGAGCCTTTTCAATATTTATGGTACTGTCCTGTTTTACTCGGCCAGAATGATCACTTTGTTGTTGAGTACTTCTACTGTTCCACCTTTTACTTCGAATCTGTGTTCTTTGCCTGCACCGTCTTTGATGCGCAACGTTCCCTTCTTCATGGATGAAATCAATGGTGCGTGGCGATTCAAAATACCAAGACTACCATCACTTCCAGGTAAATAAACGAAACTAGCTTCTCCTTCGAAAAGCGTCGCTTCGGGTGTGAGAATTTCAACTTTCATTTCTTCGTTGTCTTCTTATAGTTAATTAGCGCGCAGCGGCTTCGGCAAGCATTTTCTTACCTGCTTCGATCGCTTCTTCAATTGTTCCCTTCAAGTTGAAGGCCGCTTCAGGATATTCATCGCAATAACCATCCATGATCATATTAAATCCTTTGATAGTTTCTTCAATTGGAACCAAGACACCGGGAATACCCGTGAACTGCTCTGCTACGTGGAATGGCTGTGAAAGGAAACGCTGCACACGACGCGCACGGTAAACTGTTTGCTTATCTTCTTCGGAAAGCTCATCCATACCAAGAATTGCAATGATATCCTGCAACTCCTTGTAACGCTGAAGCATCAACTTCACTCTCTGAGCACAGTTGTAGTGCTCCTCACCCACCACCTGAGCTGTGAGAATTCGCGATGTAGAATCGAGTGGATCAACCGCTGGATAGATACCCAACTCGGCAATCTTGCGACTTAGTACCGTTGTTGCATCCAAGTGGGCAAATGTGGTAGCCGGAGCAGGGTCAGTCAAGTCATCTGCAGGTACGTACACGGCCTGCACCGATGTGATAGAACCTCTCTTGGTAGAAGTAATGCGCTCTTGCATCACTCCCATTTCAGATGCGAGTGTTGGCTGATAACCCACCGCCGACGGCATACGACCCAATAGTGCCGATACCTCTGATCCTGCTTGTGTGAAACGGAAAATGTTGTCGATGAAGAAAAGGATGTCACGTCCGCCCGACTTCTCATCGCCGTCGCGGAAGTATTCTGCTACAGTAAGACCAGATAGTGCCACACGTGCGCGTGCTCCGGGAGGTTCGTTCATCTGACCAAACACAAGTGTGGCCTGGCTTTTAGCAAGCTCGTCCATGTCCACTTTCGACACGTCCCAGTCGCCTTTTTCCATCCCCTTCACAAACTCTTCTCCATATTTTATTACGCCCGATTCGATCATCTCACGAAGTAGGTCATTTCCCTCACGGGTTCTTTCTCCTACACCCGCAAATACCGATAGTCCGGTGTATGCTTTTGCAATGTTGTTGATCAACTCCATGATGAGTACGGTCTTTCCCACTCCCGCACCACCAAATAATCCGATTTTTCCTCCCTTCGCATAAGGCTCAATCAAATCGATTACTTTGATACCTGTAAAAAGTACCTCAGTAGAAGTAGAAAGGTCCTCATAGCGCGGTGGCTGACGGTGGATACCGTAGCCGCCCTCATTGCTCACCGGCCCAATTCCGTCAATGGCTGTTCCAACAACGTTAAAAAGACGGCCTTTAATCTTATCGCCAGTAGGCATTGTGATTGCCTGTCCAACTGAGTGCACTTCTTCACCTCTTCTGAGGCCTTCTGTGGCATCCATTGCTATGGCGCGAATGGTGTCTTCTCCGATGTGTTGCTGACACTCCAAAATGAGGTCGTCCGCGCCTGGGCGCTTTATTACAAGTGCTTCAAGAATGTTCGGAAGTTTTTGACCTCCAGGAAATGTTACGTCCACTACCGGACCAATTACCTGTGCTACTTTACCTGTGCTTTGAGACATGAGGGAATGGTTAAAATTTTCGGGTGCAAAAGTACGTCATCTTTCAGGTGGGAAAAAGTTGTATGTACAAAAAGTTTAGACGCCTGATAATCAGTAGTCTTTGCAGGCGAAAAAATGAGTAGTTGAAGTCGAAACTCTCGTTCACTCAAAATGTAGACCCGTACGGCCAATTCGTCTGTAACAAAATGAGTATTCGTCGGTATTTCAATCTCCAAAACCTCAAAAGTCTCGAAAAAGATAGCCTTTATCATCCAAAAGGAACCTCTAAAAACCGCTTCACGTTTCGATCAAAACAAATAAGTATCACAATCATTGAATAAACCCGCATTACGCATTAGGACCATTTTTGTCTAGTGCGCGCGAGATTCCCAAATCTAAGCGATAGAAAACTGCATTCATCGGCAAAATTAGGGTGCAATTTTTCTATCGCTTGATTTGCGATAATTTTCGGGGCAAAATTCCATTTCTCAATCGCCTCACTTGTGAAAATTTTCGCATCTTTACCTCTCAACCTGAAACTTGAGGTGCCTCATGAAAAAATTTACACTCACTATTCCTCTTGTATTGACTTGTATCATTGGTGCAGCGCAAACTCCCACATGGAGCGATGATGTAGCGGCAATCATATACGAAAACTGTTCATCCTGCCACCGCGAAGGTGCCACAGCTCCATTCCCTCTGATGAGCTATGCTGATGCCGCGCCTATTTCCTGGGAAATAAAACATCAGGTCGAAGATCGCCACATGCCGCCTTGGCCCGCAGATCCCAACTATCGGCATTTTGCATACGAGCGTTTTTTGAGCGATCAAGATATCCAAACCATCGTAGACTGGGTTCTTGCAGATGCGCCTAGTGGTGATCTATCACAAGCTCCGGATCCACCTGTTTTCAACGACAATGGGACTCAACTCGATGTTATTGATTTTACCATTGAGATGGAACCATATACACTTCAATACAACACCGACGAATACAGGTGGTTCGCTATTGAAAATCCTTATGATGAAACGATCTATGTAAACGCAATTGAAATCATTCCCGGTCTTCCTGCTTTGGTTCACCATGCCGATCTTTCCTATGACTTAAGCGGAATCACTGCTGCCAACGATGCCCAAGACCCCCTCTCAGGGTTCAACGGTCAAATCGGCGGTCCGAATTACGACTACTACATGAACGCTTGGATGGCCGGCGGAAATGTGGTTCAATATCCCGAGGCATGGGGAATCGAAGTGTTACCCAACTCGCATTTTGTATTCGAAATTCACTACGGTCCAGGTGGGCAAGGACAGACGGATAGCACCAAAATGCGTCTAAAATTTGTGACAGATACTGATAATGTTCGACCTATATATGCTTCATGGATAACCAATGGACCATCTGAAGCTGGTGCTTATATCCCCGCAAATGAAGTGAGTTGGTACACACAGCAAACCGGCATCTACTGGTCAGAACAATCTATGATTTCCATCTGTCCGCATCAACATTATTTGGGTCAATCATTCAAAGTGTGGTTGGAAACCATGCAAGGCGATTCTATCCCTTTGATCTACATTCCCGACTGGCATTTTCATTGGCAGATGTATTACACTTTTCTCTATCCACAGCATATACCGATTGGGGCAAAAATTAAAGCGTCCGCTTCTTTTGACAACACAGTTTATAACGAACACAATCCGAATGATCCTCCGGAAAATGTTTACTGGGGTTCCTCTACTACCAATGAAATGATGATGGTGTTTAGCATTTGGTCGCCCTATCAAGAAGGAGATGAAGAGATTCTAATGGACAGCACCTATGTGCCTGTAAATCTCCCAAAAGAGTTCTCATTGAAAAGTGCAGAAATTTATCCGAATCCGGCCAACAATCACATCTATCTGAGTACACAAGGATCTGATTGGTCGAATGCGCAAGTCGACTTTTATAATTCCTCTGGCGCCTCACTCAAAAGACTCAAGTTGAATACAAATCTGGAATACTTCGATACAAGTGAGTTGTCGGAGGGTATGTATGTTGTTCGACTAACAAAAGGAAATCGGACTGAGTGTATTCGGTTTGTAAAACAATGAGAAAAAAAGGGACAATCGAGATAAAATGAAACGAGTTTAAACATTTCACCTACCGTTCCAAATTGCCACCTCGCATGGTTTCAAACTAATGCCATTGCGGGATATTGACCCCTATTGTTTGATGCTTATGTCAAAACATCAATCAATGGCGAATTAGAATATACCTATTAACGAAGTCAAACAGATTTCGATACTGCATCCGCAACTCAACCGGCTAATAATCCAACTGTAGTTCATGAAATTTTAATTCGTTTTCCTGAGGTTTATTTTGTTGATGATAGAAAAACATTGGAAATGATAAAACATGCTGAAGTCAAAAGTCCTTCTTGCTCAAACCAGAAAGTTCCCATGTATTTATATGTATAGGCCATGTGAATTCTTTTGCAATGGGCGTAGGAAAAGACATAGAACGGCTCATTTGTTGATGCGGTTTCCCTGGTGGGTTAATTACCTGTGAAGAAGGTTGATCTTCAAAAACCCCTTTTCAAATCTATCGGAGGTGCGGTCGGGGAAAAAATAAAATACGAAGCGGTCGGCTGTTGTTTCGGCAAAAGCCTGCCCAATGGTCGGTTTTTAGTCCTATGTTTTTGATGTCCAATGGTCAAGTTTATGGTTGGCATGTCGTTCTTTACGCTTGCTTCAACCTTGCTTAAGTGTCTAGATTTTTCCCTAAAAAAACCAATCATTCCCTCCGTATAAGGGGATATCCCTAGTTCTGCACTAAAAATCTCCCACAAAGATAATTGCCTTTCTTAAAAATCCAAGTTCTCTTATGGACTCCCGATTTCGGAGATCTTCTTGAAGCTAAAATGATTGTAAATCTCCCGTTGTTTGCTGCTGGAATGAGTTAATAACAATTAATGGTACGTCCAAATACTTCTTCTGCGTTACACCACAAAACAATGAACCACTCCCCCACCTTCAACTCGGAGCTCCTAAAGACCAAACTAAGTGACTACATTTCCGAAATAACATCGCCCCTATAAAAGTGTCGTCCACCAATGCCGTTCCCTCCAGGCTCTTTGACCGTATTCGGTTAGGAATGTCCAAGCCACTATGCGGCTTCTCTTTTGACCGTGAACCATTTGAATCGTTCGGATCTCCGTGGCCTCTGCCTTCGATAAAGCATTGTACAATGGTTGCAGATTTGCTTCCTTAGAAATGAGCGAGGAAAACCAATAACAGTTCTTTTGAAGGACTATACTTTCTTCGATCATCCTCAAAACAAATGCCAACTCACCCCCTCTCGAAATGAGTTCGGTGCTCTGACCACCAAAATTTAGATATGGCTTTTCGAGCGGTTTGATACGCAGGTTATTCCATTTGCGCTCCACCGCTTCTTGCATTTCTTCAAATGATGAATGGAAAGGTGGATTGCACATCACCAAATCAAAGTCATCGTCCTCCCGAATGATGCCCTTCATGATATCACCACTGCTCGGCTGCAAGCGCAACTGTATAAATTCCTTTAAACCTTTGTTGTGATCTAAAATGTGTTGGGCTGATTCCAAAGCTGTAATGTCAATTTCTGACCCAACAAAACTCCATCCGTACTCCTTATTTCCCAATATGGGATAAATGCAACTGGATCCCACACCCAAATCCAATACCCGAACTGTTCGTCCAATAGGCACTACATCCTTATTAACCGCGGCCATCAAATCGGCCAAATGATGGATGTGGTCTGCACGCCCCGGTACAGGAGGAACCAGGTAGCCCTCCAGAATATCCCATTTCTCAATGCCATAATTCTGCAGTAATAAAGCCGCATTGAGCGCTCTCACCGCCTTAGCATCCGCGAAATCTACCGTTTCTGTACCAAACTTGTTGGTAAACACAAAAGGCTTTAAGTCAGGATACTTGCTTATCAAGACTCCAAAATCATAGCCCGAGAGCATTCTGTTTCGCGGATGTGCCTCCGCATTTTCCTTAGGTATAACAATAAATTTTGACTTACTCATTAGGTCTTGTATGTATTTCTTCGGTCCCCTCTAAATCACATGCGCTAGAGCATAAAAGTGCAAAGGTAAGCCAGATGTATATCTTCTACTTTTTTGGATTTGAGAGGGAAGCCGACACAATATTCCGAGGGGACCTCAAAGGCAAAACTTTTATCAGCAACTCCGCCAACATATGTTTGTTCTTTACATGAACACACTATTAATTCGACAGAGAAAAGTCAATGACAGTTGTTTTTAGAGAGAAGCAAACCCCACCTTGTTTTGGGCCAATCGAGATGATCTGCATCAATATTTTCTCAAAAGTCAGATCTTGATTCACAAAATTTGTGTTATTCTTGTCTCCAGACACCAAACAACGCATCGAATTATTTTGAATTGAGTATATTCGCGAAAATTGAAAAAACATTGAAAGTTTTTCTGCCATACTTCTTTTTGTCCATCATGGTATCCGTTTTGATTTGCGATGTAATTGAGCAAGCAAAAGGAGATTTGTATGAGCTAACAGAGCTTGTTAATGAAACGAGTGAAGAAAAAGGCAAAGAAGAAAGCGAGAACTCAAAAGAAGTATACGCCTTCAAAACAGATTCAAATGATCTAGATGCAAGCTGCACAGATTTTAATGATAGACAGACCACAATATTTCTATCTCATTCTGAATTCTCGGATATAGAAATTGCTTTGCCTGACTTGCCTCCTGAATTATAGTCCTCAACATTCAACGCATAACCTCGAAAGGGCCAAGGCATACACCCATTAAGAAGTCTAGCGCTTTCGGAATTATGTTTTCTTTGAACCTTTGGTTCTGTGCCACTGTTATCAATCATCTATTTATTATTAAGCTCGTGCTCAAAGAGCCATTCATCATATATCATCGACAAAACGATTCAAGAAATCCATCCATGAAAAATAATCTATCCTATTTCAAAACGGACATTCAGGCCGGACTGGTTGTCTTTCTAGTGGCCCTGCCGCTATGCCTGGGGATTGCCCTTGCCAGCGGCGCTCCGTTATTCGCCGGTGTAATTTCCGGTGTTATCGGTGGAATTGTTGTTGGTATTTTAAGCAGTTCTCAGTTGAGTGTCACGGGGCCTGCCGCCGGACTTACCGCAATAGTTCTCGCAGCCATAACCACTCTCGGTTCTTACGAAACTTTTCTACTTGCTGTTGTTCTAGCCGGATTGATTCAAATACTAATGGGCCTTGCAAAAGCAGGAACCATTTCCAATTACTTTCCCTCGAACGTGATTGAAGGAATGCTCATGGCAATAGGAATTATCATCATTCTAAAACAACTTCCACATGCCATCGGTTACGATGTAGACCATGAGGCAGATTTTTTCTTCATAGAAAAAGAAACAGGGCACAATACGTTCTCAGCACTCATAGATGCCGTGAATTACTCACACCTAGGTGCAATCTTTGTAACCTTAGTTTCTCTCGCAATTCTGATCACCTTTAATAAAGTGCAATTCCTCAAAAAAATAAAAGTCATTCCTCCAGCATTAGTGGCAGTAGTTTCGGGAGTAATTTTAAATGAGGTATTCAAATCAACAGGTTCAAGTTTGGCCATCTCGCAAGAACACCTTGTAAACCTACCCATGCCTGATTCTTTCGAAGGATTCAGAAGCCAGTTTTCATTTCCGAATTTCTCCGCATTTTCAAATCCCAATGTCTGGATTGTCGCAGTTACCATTGCAGTAGTAGCAAGCGTCGAAACGTTGCTCTGTATTGAAGCTTCAGATAAGATGGATTCTATGAAGCGATTTACAAATACCAATCGCGAGCTTTTTGCGCAAGGAACTGGAAATATGTTGAGTGGTTTAATTGGAGGTATCCCAATGACCTCTGTGATCGTAAGAACATCTGCTAACATCAATTCCGGAGCGCGAACAAAAACATCAGCCATCTTTCACGGAATTCTTTTAGTGTTGGCCGTAGTTCTCATTCCAACCATTCTGAATAAAATTCCGCTTGCAACCCTTGCTGCCGTGCTTCTGATGATTGGCTACAAACTTGCGAACCCAAAAATTGTAATGCATATGTGGAAAATAGGAAAATATCAGTTCGTGCCATTTGCAGTTACTGTTCTTGCTGTTGTGTTTACAGATCTTTTGAGAGGGGTCGCAATTGGGCTCGTCGTGAGCGTATTTTACATCCTCCGAGCAAATTTGAAACTCGCCTATTTCTTCAAAAAAGATGAATACCGTGAGGGAGAGGCGATCACAATTAAGCTGGCTCAAGAAGTATCGTTTCTCAATAAAGCCGCTATTAAACAGACCCTCTATCATCTCCCCGCAAATAGCACCGTCATCATAGATGCCTCAGACACATTCTATGTTGATCATGATGTTATCCAAATGCTCAGGGACTTTATAGAGGTTGTGTCAAAAGACAAGAATATCTCTGTCAACCTCATAGGTTTCAGAGAGGAATATGACCTAAACGTATCCATTCAACGCGTTACATCACATTAAACCTATAAAAAATGAAGGCACACACACACGAATCTCAAGCCAGCATAACGCCGGAAAAAGCTTTGGAGTTCCTCAAAGAAGGAAACCAACGGTTTATAACAAATCTTAAAATAAATCGCGACCTACTCCAACAAGCAAATGAAACAAGGGAAGGGCAATGGCCCTTCGCGGCTGTATTGAGTTGCATTGATAGCCGTACATCAGCCGAACTGATTTTTGATCAAGGTCTCGGAGATATCTTTTCTATTCGTATTGCAGGAAACGTAGTAAACACCGACATTCTAGGTAGCTTGGAATTTGCCTGTAAAGTTGCGGGATCGAAACTAATTGTTGTTCTCGGTCACTCAAACTGTGGTGCCATCAAAGGTGCATGCGACCATATAGAAATGGGGAATCTAACAGAACTGCTCTCTAAGATTCAACCTGCAGTGTACCAAGAAACATTGACCACAAAAGCAGATCAAAGAACCTCAAAAAATGCTGAATTCGTGCACAACGTTACTCAAATCAATGTGCAGCGTTCTGTAAAATCAATCGTCAATCGCAGCTCTACCCTCCAACAAATGATTGAAAAAAACGAAATTGCCATTATTGGTGCCGTCCACGATCTCGAATCAGGTTTGGTTCATTTTTTAGATGACACTTGGGTCAATAACAAAGAGGCAATTTTAGGCACAATTTAAAGAAACCTCGAATACCGTAGAAGTATCTGAAATAGTCCAATATCGTTTCACTCCATTGCACTATAACATCTACTCTCACGATATTTCCCACTTTAAGCAGATAAATCTAAATCACGCAACGGAGATTTCAACCCAGAATCCGCATTGGAAATCTATTGCAGCGGTCACCCCCTTTGATGTCAAGCACTTTCTCGATTTTCATTCTTGATGTATGAATATACACCATCACATAAAAATCTGGCGAGAGCACTCGCTATCTTTTGGGTTTAGCAATTTATAGCGAATCCCAATGCGGATTCTGGGTTCAATATTCATAGGTATAGTGAGAACATTGTTCCATCATACTTGCGGACCTATATTACCCTTGAAATATTTCCATGCGGAAATGTGAAAGAAAAAAGGACCGGCTTCTAGCGCAATCAGCAAAGAAACCAATCAGCAAATTTCTTCAATCAAATAAGCCACATTATTCAAGGTAACAGTATCGCCAATCTTTGAAGAAATAAATGCATTTCCCAAAGGAGATTCTGGAGACATAGCAATAATCGTTGATATATCCACATTTAACTTTCCGATCGGTATACTCAAATAAAAAAAGCCCCTGTTCGTCTTTACCAAACTACCCTGTGAGATGATATTAGTTTGAATGGAACTATCAATTCTATCCAATTTCGATTTCTGATTAAGGACTTCGGACAATTGTTTCTCCATTCTTTCGCACTCAATCTGCGCCATTGCAATAGCCGTTTCATGCTTATCGCCTGCCGTGCTTTTTGCATCGTTTGACAATCCTTCCCGGATTTCTTTAAGACCATGGCGGATTTCCTTTTCTCTTGATAGCATTAATTCCGTAGCAGCGGAATGCACCTTTAACTTCAGATCTCTCAGGGTAATCATGCCTAACTATTGGCGCACCAGCTTTGAGTGAGAGACTTGATCTCCCTCGGCCACTGAGATCAAATAAATACCGGGCGATTCGAAATCAAGTTCAAAAGTGGTGTTACGACAAATGGCATTACCCAATTCTCTTCCTTGGGAATCGAACCAGGTGATCTTCCTTTCATTTGAATTTTCAAACAGAAAATCAAATTTGTCCTTTGAAGGATTTGGATAAACCAAGAGATCAGATAAGACATTCGTATCGAAGTTCTCGACCGACACAAACATATCGAGTTTGAACCGCCTGAAAAATCTCCAAATTTCAAGGCTCGCGTTGAAATCCATATTGGTTGTGCTGATGTTTACGATTGCTCCGGGCCACGTATGATCTCCTCCCATGACTTTGTAAAATTCTACCGAACTACCGTTGTCTCCATCTTCATAGACATAGTGCTCTGCGGTACAATTATCAGTTGTCACAACATCCGGCACTTCATTAAATATCGGAACTGCAGCACAATTGTTGAACTCAACCCAATACTCTACTACATCTTCAATGGGTTCCAAACCGAAACCTCCATTATAATTTACAACGCTATCGTCAGTTCCATGAATTTGCATAACAGGCGTCGGATGCTGCGCGTCACAAGTGGTTTGAAGTCCGGCAACCATGCTGCCTGCAACAGAAGCTATAGCAGTAATGCGGCTGCTCAAACCACACGCTAACGAGTAGCTCATAAACCCTCCATTGCTCATGCCTGTGCTATAGATGCAATTCGAATCAATGTTGTAATGGACTTGCAATGTGTCGATCAGCGCCGAGATAAAGCCTATGTCATCAATATCCGAAACTCCAAAAGCATTCCAAAACTGATTGCCCTGTCCATCGAGTGTTCCATCGGGATGCACTACTATAAAATTTGCCGTATCCGCAATAGCCGTGAAGTTGCCATAGATCAGTTGTTCCGTGGAGTTAGAGCCATATCCATGCAGATTTATAATGAGTGGCACAGGTTGGGAGCCATCATATATTTCAGGGATATAGGTTCGATATTCTCTGTCGATATTGTCGTAAATAAAGGATGATACATCAATGGTTTGACCGGAAGTGTCCAGAACCATTGTCAAACATGCAAAAATCACAAGACCAACAGAAACCCGAATTCTGCTCTTGCCCACTTTCAAAATGTCCATTCCGCACGACTTTGACATAAATAGGTTCTGTATTGTTGCCCGAAAAATTTCCATTATGTCGCTAATTTAGGTTATACTCATGCCATAGGCAATGACTATAGAACCTTTTGTGCTCTATTAATGCGTCTTCTGTATTTATTCGACTACATCGCCTCTTCGCAATTTAGCAGGATAGTAGTCTTTAATCCGGGTTTTGCTGTTGAAATCTATTATACCGTTTGGAATTATGCAATAGTCCAATTCGTTTCACTACATTGAACTAAACATAAATCACAACGGTAATTTATACCAATTCTGCTTATGAAACCCAGAATCCGCATTGGAAATCTATTGCAGCGCTAACCCCCTTTGATATCAAGCACTTTCTCGATTTTTATTCTTGATGTATGAATATACACCATCAAATAATCCCGCACTGCGCATTGGAAGTGTCTTGAGGTTAATGCGCTGCGGGATTCTCGAATCTACACGATGGAGCAAAGTAATAGTTCGACCTATCAAGTCCGATTTCTCCTTCGCGTGATTCGGGATAATACCAATTCTGCTCATTAAATTGTCCAAACTATTATATAAGCACGAAGTGGTAAATGCCTTCAAAGTAACTGTTATAGGCCAATGGAGTGAAACGGTATTGGAATAGTACAGATGCATCAACGGTATTACCACTTCATGCTTGCAAGATCCTACAGCGCATTACTCAAAAGAAACTTCGAATGGGCACCGCAGTATTAAGTAACATTGGTATTACATCGCTGAAAGGCAGCAATGACAGGCGCATCTTGATTTTTATTTTTCCCGTATGTATATTACCGTTAAGGTGTAATACGCTTTCAAATATAAATCTTGCCCAAGCTCCCGTCCTTTCTACCTTTCGTCGCTTCTCGACAATTTCAACTGCAAAATTTGGGTTTAACGCCCGCGCTTAAGCCCAGAATTCTCACTCACATCTATCCTTACACCTCTCATATTACCTTTACACCGTGAAGCGCCTTTTCGTTACCAACCTTATTTTACTTGTGGGTCTCAACCTACTCGTAAAACCTTTCTATTTGCTGGTGATGGAGGCGCATGTTCAGAATCAGGTGGGAGAAACTGCTTTCGGAAACTACTTCGCTCTGATTAATCTTTCTATCATTTTCAACATTCTTCTCGATCTTGGAATCACCAACTGGAACAACAGAGAAGTGGCCCGCGAAGGCAAAGGACTTCTTGGAACTCTTAAATCTCTTTTGCGGGTTAAATGGTGGCTCTTTCCGCTCTACGTTTCCATACTCAGCATAGCGGCCCTCTCCCTCGGATACGATGCATCCCAATGGAAAATATTGGCGTGGCTCATGGTAAATCAGCTACTTGTATCCATGACTTTATTCCTTCGCTCCTACCTCTCCGGATTACATCTCTTTAAAGCCGATAGTTTTATTTCCGTTCTCGATAGAATACTCTTGATTGTAATGCTACTGATCATGTTTTCTTGGGGAAATTCCTTTGAAATTATGTGGTTCGTTTGGGCACAAACTATAGCCTACGCAATCACAGCTTTAGTCACTCTCTTCATTGTGTTGCAAAAAAGAGAATTGTCTGTACAGCCTATTCCACTCCAGTGGGCACCTGTTCTCAAACAAAGTGCACCATTCGCAATTCTCTTCGCCGTGTCCATGCTGATCTATCGAGTAGACAGCGTAATGCTTGAACGTATGCACGAAGATGGCGCTTATGAATCGGGCGTTTATGCAATGGCTTTCAGGTTATTTGAAGCCTTCAATATGGTAGCCTACCTCTTTGCGGCTCTTCTATTGCCCATTTTCTCAAGGCTCATAGCGCAAAATCAATCCGTTGGCCCCATTGTGAAAACAGGTTTCCGGCTTATGCTCACGGCCGTAGTGATTTTCGCATTGTTAGGTTGGTTCAATTCGGCAGAAATAATGCAAATCATATATGATGATCCTGATCAAAATGCAATTCTATCTCTCCATTTTTTGGTCATTGGCTGCTCTGCCTTTTCAATGCAATACATTTTTGGAACACTTCTAACAGCCAACGGAAACATGCGCCAACTCATTGCCATAATGTGCATAGGTGCTATCCTCAATATATTGATGAATCTGATTCTCATACCTCAGTTGGGAGCAGTCGGTTGTGCAATTGCCAACGCTACTAGTCATAGTCTTGTGTTGTTCCTTCAGATTTGGTACTCATTCAAGGTATTCAAATTTCGATTCGATCGCCAACTAGCGTGGAAATGCCTCGTATTTATTGTTATGTCAATCTTTTTGGCCTGGGCCGGTTCTTCCTTTTTTTGGCTAGAGACAATATTTGAACTCCGGTTTACGATTACCCTGGGCGTTTCCGCGATTCTTCTGGGATTAGCAGCACTTCTTAGCGGTATAATCGACTTTAAACAATTGCCCGATCTACTGCGAATGAAGGATTCCGAGGGCCGGAATAACCAAAACAAATTTCGATAGCACAACACAGAAAACACAACTCGCTTCATGAATGACAATTTGCTGCAATTATGCGAATTGGACTAAATTCGCAGCACTTTGATCACACTATGACGAACGACGCAAACAACTTTTCCATCGATTCTTCCAATCTGCTTGTACTGTTGTACAAGTGGCGTAAACCCCTCATCATTATTTCAGTAGCCGCAGCAATTGTATCTGCCGCTGTTTCACTCATGATCCGAGAGAAGTATAAAAGTACCACGATACTTTTTGCAGTGCAACAACACAGTTTTGGTGATCAGCTTTTGGAAGAAACGAAACTCGAAGACTTCTTGGCCTACGGTGAAGAAGAAGATGCCGAAAGGTTGCTTCAAATGCTCAACTCTGATCGCATCCGCGACAAAATTATAGAGCGCAATGATCTTTGGTCGGTCTACGATATAAAACGCGACGGCAAGGGTGCAAAAACCCTGATGGCTCGAGAATACAACGACAACGTGTCAGCGAAGTTAACAAAGTTCGGATCGATCGAAGTTGCCGTACTCGATTACGAACCTGACCGTGCTGCCAAAATGGCCAACGAAATAGCTGCGTATTCAGATACACTTACCAATCAAATGCGCAAAGAACGAGCCTTGCAGGCACTTCATTATGCACAACAATCTCTATTTCGCCTTGAAGAAGAAATAACTCTGCTCGAAGACTCTATGAAAGTGCTCAGGCAAATGGGGGTCTATGATTACGAAGAACAGATCACCGCTCTATCGGAACAATATGGTACCTCCATTGCCGAAGGACATCCAGATCGCGCCCAGCTCATCAAAGATCAAATGGACTTCCTTTCCCAGTATGGTACTCTGTACAACAAACTCGAATTGAACATTTTTGCCGGTCACGATCAAAAGGAAATCCTTAAAAAACGTTGCGACAATATTGGAATTGATGTGGTTGCGGACCTTGATTCAAAATATACTTCTGACTCAGCAGTGCCTGCTGATAAAAAATCTTATCCAATACGTTGGCTTATTGTTGCCATGAGTACTGCCTCAGCATTCATATTTGGCTTTATCATACTCTTGATTACAGACAGCTTGAAACGATTGAGGCTCGAAGGCAAAATCTAACAAGTACATGCTAAAGCTCGATCTTTCGAACAGGCTACTTTACATTTCGTCTGCAGCATACATTCTGCTTACGGGCCTTTCGTTGTATTTCGAGTTTTATTATATCACACTCCTTCCTGCGGTAATTGCTGTGCTATGGATGGCATTCTTCAAACTCGAATACATTCTTTGGATAGTTGCTGCATTTACCCCTGTCTCTATCAATATTGAAGAATTTGATATGGGTGGAATTGGAATGTACATTCCAACAGAACCCTTGCTTTTCGGAGTGCTTATCGTATTTATTTTTAAACTACTTTCAAGCAACAGCATTGATTCTCGCATTTTTTGTCATACCATTTCGTACATAATATATGCCTATTTAGGTTGGATGGTCTTTACTTCCATTACAAGCGAACACCCTTTTGTTTCTGTAAAGTACGTGCTCACAAGGATGTGGTTCATTGCCTCATTTTACTTTCTGGCAGTTTATCTCTTCTCTCGATGGGAGAATATTCGTCCTTACTTTTTACTCTATTTGTTTCCCCTTTTCGGAGTGATCATTTACACCGTTGTGCGTCACAGTCAATATGGGTTCGACAAAGAATCTTCGCATTGGGTAATGGAGCCTCTCTTTAAAGATCATACAAGCTATGGCGCGGTATTGGCCATGTACTATCCGATACTAACAGCGCTGCTGCTTTCGAAAAAGATGCAGTTGGTGCTCAAGGTTCTTCTTGGAATTGGGTTTTTAGTGCTCACTGCCGGTCTAATATTGTCGTATACACGCGCGGCATGGCTTTCAGTTATAGCTGCGGCTATAGTGCTCGTAGCAATGATTCTGCGCATTAAATTCCGCACAATCATTTTAACCTCTCTAGTACTTGCGAGCTTTCTGTATGTAGCAATGGACGATATACAAATAGCACTTCAACGCAACAAACAAGAGAGCAGCGATAAACTTGAAGAACACGTTGGCTCCATCAGTAATGTGAGTAGCGATGCCTCCAATTTGGAGCGCTTGAACAGATGGAACTGCGCCATAGAAATGTGGAAAGAAAGGCCTGTACTTGGATGGGGACCCGGCGTATACCAATTCGAATATGCGCCCTTTCAAAAAGCAAAAGACAGAACCATTATCAGCACCAACGAAGGTGATGGTGGCAATGCGCACAGCGAATACCTCGGTCCACTATGTGAGCAAGGAGTACTCGGAATGGCTCTTGTGATACTACTTGTTTTATCCGTGTGTGCAATGGGATTCCGACTATTTTTCACCGTGAAAGACTTCGAAACAAAGTTGGTAAGCACATCCGCTTTTCTTGGACTCATTACTTACTTCGTTCACGGTGTGCTCAACAATTATCTCGACACCGACAAAGCTTCTATACCTTTTTGGGGATTTATTGCCGTTCTTGTTGCAGTAGATCTCTATCACACGAAAGGAATCTCCCATAGGTCAGATAAGACTGAGAGTAAAATTTAGGACATCGAAAGTGCAGGGACATTAAAATTGGTTCTTCGAAAAGGAATGGAACGAGTTGATGATCGTCTTCGATCTTAAAAGATATGACAACTCAATATCGCCAAGTCATCTACAAAAGGCATTTCGCCCTTAAACTCTGTGCAATTCGACAGCAGCAAATGATTCAGCTCATTGGGAGATAATTTGTAATTGGCCAAAATCAATTGCTCCAATCGTTCATTCCCAAATTCTTGATTTTGTTCGTTCTCCGTTTCTACTAATCCATCTGTAAAACAAACGACCCAAGAATCAGGATGGACAATAACCTCGCCCATCGCCAATTTCGGGAGCTCTTCGAACATACCCAGTCCTATGGTTCCATGTTTTAGCAGTTGTGTATATCCATTCGCGTCGGCTAGCACAGGAGGGTTGTGCCCACAATTTATGTACTGCAATACACGCGTCTTTCTGTTGTAAGTGGCTAGAAAAAGTGTAATGTACTTTTCGCCCATTGCACTGTTCATTACACGCTTATTCAACTCGACAACCATACTTTTGAGATCTGACTTCGAGTAAGAAAAAATAGCTCTGAGGTATGCCTGAAAATTTGCCATCAAAAAAGCAGCACTCACACCTTTCCCCGAAACATCGGCCATGCAAAACATTGCTTCATCATCACCCAAATCAAGGAAATCGTAGTAATCGCCGCCCACTTGTTGATGAGCTTTATATACTGCTGATACTTCGTAATACTCATTTTTCGGCAATGACGAAGGCAATAAAATCGATTGCATTTCTGCTGCCAGTTCCAATTCTTTTCTCGTGCGCTCTTGTTGTAAGCTCGCTTCCTGTAATTTTCTGTTTTGAATAGCCACTACCAAAACATTGGTAAGTGTTTCTATAAAACGCATGTGCTTGATCGCCGGACTCATGCCTATTGACTGTTCACCAATGTCGCCTACTAGCACATAAGCCAATGGTTCATTGTCATGAAAAACCGGAATTATCAAATCAAAGGCCTCATTCCTCGGACCGGCATTTAATGTTACCTCTTTCTTTGCATTAAAGAAGGAAGCGTCTTGGAACTCCGGAAGAACAGATGCATCAAATCCAAAGTGCAGAAGACTTTTCCACTTTTGCTCATAAGTAAAAAGTATCAACTTCTCTAGCCCGAGATGTTGACGCAAGACATTTTCAAATTGCATCAAAAGCCCATCTACGGAAAGCTGTGAATTGATTGCTTTGGTAATATCCAACAAAGCATTCAATTTATAATCCTTGATCTTTAATCGCTCTTGAGTACGGGTACTTACGGCCATGGTTGAAAAAAAGTCGAATCTATTGTCATGTCAAAGGTGAACAATAAGAATGAATTCACAAAAGAGAACTTCTACAATTAACAGAACTTCAATGTTTACTGACTGCTGACACCTCACTTTGGCAGCTACTTCTTGCGATAAGGCGGCACTCTTTGATTTGAATTATTTCAAGCCAAGTTTTTCAAACACCTCAGGAAGTCTTCGCACAAGTGACAGTTCGCGCCATTTTACACGCGCCTCTTCAGCTGGACTGCCGAAGTATGTCTTGCCGGCTTCGGTATCGCCAAGCACTCCACTTTGACCCAATACTACAGTGCCATCTGCTAACTTTCTATCGCTAGGTATTCCAACTTGACCCCAAAGAGTGACCTGATTTCCTATTACAACACAACCTGCAATGCCCACTTGTGCAGCGAATAAACAACGTTCACCTATTACAGTGTCGTGACCAACGTGTACCTGATTGTCCAGTTTGCTTCCACGGCCAATTCTTGTGTCTCCGCTCACTCCTCTGTCTATTGTACACAATGCCCCGATTTCCACGTCATCTTCAATAATTACCTCTCCACATGTATGCATCTTGTCGAAACCCTCGGCCCTTCGTTTGTAATAAAAAGCATCTCCTCCTATTACTGTATTCGCATGAATAATACAATTGTTGCCAATAGTTGCATGATCATTAATTACTACGCCGGGATGAATGATGCAGTTGTTGCCAATGGTCACGTAATTTCCAATTACAGCACTTTGATGCACGTGTGTATTTGCTCCAATTTGCACCTGTTTGCCATGTGCTGAAATACTCAGTTCGAAAGGCGAAAAATGGCGCGTAAGAATATTGTAGTCACGAAATGGATCTTCAGAAAATATAAGAGATTTCCCGTCCTGGCATTCCACCTCTTGATTGATAAGTACGGTTGTGGCGGCCGATTGTAGAGCCTTTTCGTAGTACTTCGGGTGATCTACAAATACCAAATCTCCGGCTTCTACCTTATGAATTTCATTCATGCCTGTAATCGGAAAATCAGGTTTTCCGAGATATCGGCAATCTATGATAGTTGCAATGGCTTCGAGGGTTTGTGGAGGTGTGAGTTTCATGGAATATTGGCTTACAAAAAAGCCCTGCGATTTCGCGCAGGGCCCTACAAATATAAATAATCACTTTTTAATTCTCTCATGGTACAAACCATTGGTGGTGTCAACTCGAACTGTATCTCCCTCGTTGATGAATAGGGGTACACGAATTTCAACACCACAGTCAAGTTTTGCAGGTTTCGTCGCATTTGTGGCTGTATCGCCACGAACACCGGGCTCTGTGTAAACAACGTTGAATTCTACAAACTGAGGTAAATCGCAACTCATTGGGCTGTCATCCTCTGTGTTGAATAAAACAATACACTTCATTCCCTCTTTCAAAAAATCCGGAGCATTAATCAAAGGCTCGGGCATATTAATTTGCTCATAATCATCGAGATTCATGAAATTAAATCCCGCCTCATCTTTATAGAGGTATTGGTATTCGCGCGTTTCGATGCGCACCACTTCTATTTTAACACCGGAGTTGAACGTATGATCCACGATCTTTCCGTTGTTGAGGTTTTTCAACTTGGTTCTTACGAAAGCAGGACCTTTACCTGGTTTTACATGCAGGAATTCCACCACTTTCCAGATGTGTGTATCCATCTTAAAACAGAGGCCGTTTGAAATGTCAGCAGTTGTTGATGCCATATGGTTTGGTTTTTTCGGAACGCGAAAGTAAGGCTTCTAGACTGAAAACAAATAAAAAAGGGGTGGAAATCCAACCCTTCAATTTTGTTATGTCGTTGAAATTAAGTCTTTTGAAGCCTTAGGGTCTTGGTTTTTCCACTAGATCCTATTATTTGGCAGATATAGATACCTCTTCTCAGCGACTCCAGATTCAAATCTATTTTCTTGCATTCGGTTCCCGGCATATCTGTTTTAAATTCAGCAACAACCTTTCCTGTCAGGTCCTTCACAACTACAGTAAGGTTTTCTAATACGGGTTCATCGAACATCAATTCTGCCTTGCCTTCCACCGGATTGGGTGTTAGAAACGCAGTAGATATAGGACTTGTGGTCTGACTAAAGCTAGTCAATCCGAGGCCTATTGTAACTACTATTAAGAGTATTAATCTCTTCATTTCTGCAAATTTAACGGATTCAAGGCAATAACCTTGCCGCTTCATCTTATTTAAACTCCTAAGAAGATAATTAGTTGCAATTTGTCAGGGACCTTTGGTATTAAGATTTCACTACTATTAGTCCAAAATGCCCTGAATCGGTAGCTCTGCTTCCGGGATTTATAGATAAGAGCGTTTATAAAACCCGGACTGCTTCAAGCCAAATTTCGCAGTCTAGTTTCCATCTACCAAAAAGTTCTTTTCCTCCATTAGGACTTTCTTTACATTTGTGTATGATCGAAAATAGCCTTCACATTCCCGCGCCATGTCCCATAGCCATGATGCGAATGAAAAAAGATGGAAATAATTACTTCTGCTCCTCGTGCAAAAAGAACGTGATCGATATGCGCGAAAAGCCTTTGGTGGAAATTCGAAATCAATGTGGTCCGAACACATGTGTGATTCTCAACGCCGATCAACTTGGCGCACAGCCGCGCTTCAACTCATACAGAAAGTTTCTTTTTTCTACTTTCGCTGTTCTTTCACTGCTAGGATTTACAGTAAAACCTGTGAAAGCTCAAGTGAAAGAAATTGAGAAACCAGCCCAACAAAACACAATCAATTCCGGAACAGAAAAACATCCAAGCATTCTTGTGCGCGAAAGTGAAAAATATCGGGATGGACAAAAAAGAAGCGACAAAAAGAAAAAAAGGAAGAGAAAAAAACCCTCTAAAGTATTTATAGGGTGTCCATCTTTTTGATGTTGTCTTGCTCCTCTTAAATCAATCTAAAATCTTAATCGCAGTTGAATGTGAATATCAGATCGGATATTGCCTTCAATTTCATTTAATCCGCTACTGATCACATTGCGATCGTTGTATATCCATCGACCATAACGAATCCAAAGATCTGTTTTCCTGTTCACATCCCACTTTACCATAGCATAATATCGAGCGCCTCGTCCATAATACGCAGGAATAGAAAATGCATAAAGAACATCGCTTTCATATGCGTAAAGTCTAGTGTCCCAAGTTGGAGCATCAAAGAGAGCATATCGCGCACTTATGCTAAATGGAACACCCATCTTTTTCCAAACTACATCTTGATAGATGAGATAACCATTCAATCTCTCCTCACCCGCGCGATCATAGTTTGTCCACTCCACACGTGTTTTCAATTGCACATTTTCGTGGACTCTATAGGACGCATGCATTCTCCAATTATGACGAATTTCTTCAATAGGATAATCGATCAATAAAGGAATCTCGGTTGTGCTGCTGGTATTAATTACTCCATTTCGAACGCGATATCGAAAATAAAACTCGTGCTTTTTATCGGGCTTGTAATTGGCCTGTACAAGGTAATCCGTTGTTCTACTCGGTGCATCTACTCTAAATCTCAGCCAAGGGTACTCAATAAAATCGCTGTACGCATTAAGCGTCCATCCCTTGCCAAGGTATGCCTGAATACCTGTAAATAATCCACTTTCATTTGTTGCAGTAGAACTTTCGCTAAAAACGTTTACACTCGATGGTTGAAAATCTTTTGGCAATCTTCTATACATGGCAGATATTGAAACCGAATTGCTCAGCGACATCACCAATCCATGCACCATTCCAATTGTTCCATTATTGTCGGCTGTAGCTTCTCCAAACAAACTAATGTTTTTATATAACCAGTGATAATCCAAGCCCACTGCCTTCTGTGATGTGCCGCTAAATCGAAATTGTCTATACAGTTGTTCAGGAGCCACAACAGTTTTATCGTAGATCGTGTTTACAAAGGTTCCGCCTATTTGAAGCGCCTTCCATTTCCACTTTACATTGCCTCCGATGATCTGTTCGCCTAGCGCATCCCTATCCGCAATCTCGGAAAGAGTCCTGTGAAGTCCACTCATTTGAAAAGATGAAACCTGTATCTCATCATCGGTCACAATCGTGTCTTCTTCAAATACCACATTTGCGTCGATCTTTTTTGAAGAGTAGAAAAAAGTGGCTTCCAATGACTTTATGCCTAGGGTAACTCCTGCGCCTCGCATAAATAAATTCTCATCTGCTGAGGTATATGGTCGAAGTCCAATTGGATTTTTTTTCAAGTTCAAAACGAAGGGCGACTTCCCAAAACCGAGTCCATTCCAAAAGGTGAGCCCTTGACCAAAAAGGCCTTGGAAGTCGCCTACAACCAATTTTCGTACAAATCCCTCGTCTTGGTAAAACAAATGTCCACTGAGAAAATCAGGCGCCCTTTCGAATGATTCTCCCGCATCATTTTCGGCTGTCAGTCCAATGATAATATTGCGGCGAAATTGAAAACGATAACGCAAATACCCATAATCAGGAGTACCTCCAAACGCTGGAGGAGTAAGGTTTTC
>Ga0163144_10002020_pt1 | contig 47323 bp, 46 predicted proteins | sample OliLak19BULKMAT1_FD_123175 | JGI IMG/M metagenome (GOLD analysis project Ga0163144, IMG submission 123175) | Freshwater microbial mat bacterial communities from Lake Vanda, McMurdo Dry Valleys, Antarctica - Oligotrophic Lake LV.19.BULKMAT1 | ecosystem: Environmental > Aquatic > Freshwater >... | reverse complement strand
GCCTACTCTCCTCATCTCATCGTCTTCAACGCCCCCGCGAGTTCCTCGTGACACTCGAATCGTGGGCCCAGCCGGGTGATCTCGAGGATCGTTTTCACGTTCTCGTCAAAGTTGGCCAGCTTGATCTGACCGAACAGGTCGTCGGTGCGCTTTCGGATCCAGACGAGCGTTTCGAGCCCTTCGGAATCGACGAAGCCGCACTTTTCGAAGTCGAGCACGAAGTCGACTATCTGCTTCTGGTCGATCTGATCTTCGACCGACTTGCGCACCGCAGCGATGTCCTCACCGACGAAGTCGCCGTTGAGGGTGATGACGCAGACCTGACCGTATTCATCGCACTTGATCGGCATAGTGCAGGAAGGATAAAAAAGAAGGATAAGGGATGAACAAGCCGTTCAACCACGTTTTTTATCCTTCGACCTTCATCCTTCATCCTTATTTCTACGCGGCCTTCTCTTCTCGTTTGGATGTCATCTGGTGATCCTGCAGCAGTTCGCGAAGCCGGTTCACACCGATCTTCAGAAAGTGCTCGGTCAACCGCGGGTCGAACTGCGTCCCACCGCAGCGGCGGATCTCGGCCATCGCCACTTCGAGAGGCAGGGCTTTGCGATACGTGCGGTTGCTGGTCATGGCGTCAAAACAGTCTGCCAGGCAGATGATGCGGCCCATAAGCGGGATCTGCTCGCCCGACAGACCGGCCGGATAACCCTTGCCGTCGAACCGCTCGTGGTGGTGCATGACACCCGGCACGATGTCGGCGACCTGCTTCAGGTCGGCCAGGATGTGCGCGCCCACCGCGGGGTGCTTTTTCATCTGTTCAAATTCTTCCGGTGTCAGCCGACCTGTCTTCTGCAGAACCGCTTCGGGCACACCGATCTTACCGACGTCGTGCAACAGGCCGGCCATGTAGATGCGCTCGACCTCCGCCTCGGGCAGGCCAGCTTCCTTAGCCAGTGTCCGGCTGAGCATCGCGACGCGTTCACTGTGACCGCAGGTGTAGGCGTCCTTGGCGTCGATCGCGCTGGTGAGGCTGCGAATCATGCCCATCATCAGCAGGTTCACGTCCTCGAACAAGATCGCGTTTTCCAGGTAGATCGCCGACTCGTTGCTGATGCTGGCCAAGAGCTTGCTGTCGACGCTGTTGAAATCACCTTCGTGCTTGTCGATCGCAAAGAGGCACCCGAGCACCTTGTCCTGCCGCTGCAATGGGATCGCCAGCAGGCAACGGGCGTGGTCACTGAGCCAGGCGAGGTTCTTGTCCTTCGACAGGTCGTTGATCAGCAGCGGAGCCTTGCGCTCCTGCAGGATGGACATCAAGTCATCCGACAAACGGAAGATTTTGCCCGGCGGCAGCGCGACGGACCCGTAGATGACCGGGTCGTGCTTCATCGATTCGGCGCCACGCAGTGTCACGCCCATGCCGCGCACGTTCATCGTCTCGAGCACGTCGAGGCAGGCCTGCTTGAAGAAGTCCGACGCCCTGCGGTTCACGCGCATGCCACCGCTGATCTGATAGATGAGGGAGAGTTCTTCGTACGTGTCCGCGAGCTGGCCGGACAGGGATTCGATCTCCCCTTCCATGCTCGCCAAGCGCACTTGGTCGCGCACCATTGCCAGCAGCATGCGAGCCTGCCGTTGGAGGGCTTCCTCGCCATAGGCAGGTAGTTCGTCGGCCTGTTGGCTCAGCCACACCCCGTCGAGGCCAAGTCGGCCACAGACACGGATGACGTCGTCATTCAGTTTGAAGACGGTGCTCTTGCTAGCGAGGATGAGGATGCCACCAAGTTGGCGTTTCTCGACATAGGGGAAAGCAGCCAGCAGCACACCGGGCAATGCGTCCCAGATACTGACGGCGCTGGAGGCGTTGAGAATCTGAGCTTTTCCACCGAGGCCGGTTTCGGTCTGTTCGGGGTACTGCAGCATCGGCAGGACGTACCGACTGAAGAACGTCCCCGCTGCGGGGTCGTGGTAAGCGACCGAGCCATCGGGGCGCAGCATCAGCAGGAACAGGCCTGCGGGCCGAAACCGTGCGGCGAGGTTTTCCAGGACCGCGGGCGCGACCTCGGGAGAACTCGTAGTGGTGGCCACGGGCATGGTTGCGTTCGTTGGTTGTTGCTGCATAGACATCTCAGCACCTCACGCGTTTACAAAAACTACGCGGCCCCTCGAAGGCTGCTCGTCTGCTCTAACACTTCGTTGACGGTCTGCAGAAGCTGGCGCGGGCTGAACGGCTTGCTCAGCATGCGCAGGATGCCGCTCGACTCGGTGTCGTGCGGTTCCAGGTGATACCCCCGGGCCGTCAGCATGATCGCCGGGATCTTGGCGGTCGCAGGGTCCTGCTTGAGCTTCTGGCACAGTTCGATGCCCGACAGTTGGGGCATGTGATAATCCGTGATGATCAGGTCGGGATGCTCGATGACTGCCAGGTCATACGCTTCCTGCCCATCGCGTGCCGTGACGACCTTGAAGCCCGCATTGCGCAGCTTCAACGACACCACGTGCAGGATGTGCGATTCGTCGTCGGCCACAAGGATCTTTCGTTCGCTCATTGCAATTACTCCTATCACTACTCGTGCAGGTCCAGTTCCAGGCTGAACACGGTTCCTTTGCCCACCTCGCTGGTCACCAGGGCTCGGCCATGATGGACGGTCTCGACGATGTGTTTGACTAACGACAAGCCAAGTCCGGTTCCCTTGGCCATCTTGTTGTTAGCTTCCACTCTATAGAACTTATCGAACACGAAGGGCAGGTCCTTTGGAGGAATCCCAACACCTGTATCACTTATTTTGACCAGCACCTTTTTGCGATTTTCGTCGACGAGCGTCTGCACCGTCACCTGACCACTCGGTGGCGTGTACTTGACCGAGTTGCTGAGGATGTTCAGCACGGCCTGGTAGATCATGTCCTTGTCGCCGAACGTCTGATAAAAGACCGGGCAGAGCTGCTCGACGAGGTTGATCTGCTTGAGCTTGGCCTGCGGGTTGATGACGTCGAACGCTTCCTTGACGATCACTGAGATGCTTTGCGGCACCTTGTTGATCTTTACCAGGCCGCTTTCGATACGGCTGATGTTCAGGATGTTATCGATCAACCGGCCGAGCCGATTCGCCTCGCCTTGGATGATCTCGTAAAACTCGGTCTTCGTACGCTCGTCGTCCGCCTCGCCATCGATCAGCATCTCGACGTACGCCTTGATGCTCGCCAGCGGTGTGCGCAGCTCGTGCGAGACGTTTGAGACGAAGTCGTTCTTCATCTCGGCGACTTCCTTCTCGCGCGTCATGTCGTGCAGGACGGCCACGACACCGGCGTCTCCCCCACCGGCACTGGCTACACCCGAAAGCGTGACCTTGTAGGTGCGGTCACCGGCGGGCGAGGGAATCTGGTGCTCGACGATACGCCGACCATTCACACTCTTGCTCTGGCGCATCTCGCGGATCAAATCGACCATCTTCGTGTCACTGAGCATGCGGTCGACCGGTGTGCGGTTGCTCTTGCGCAGGTCGAAGTTGAATGTCTTGGCGGCTGCGTCATTGGCGAGGACGATTTCGTCGAATGCGCTGGTGACGAGCACGGCGTCGGAAATACTCTTGATGATCGCCTCGGCGTGTTGCCGTTCGGCGGTCGCGACCTTCAGCTGAATCTCGTACCCCTTCACCTGCACGGCTGCGTCTGCGACAGCCTTTTGCGCCGTGCCCAGCACTTCATTGGCGCCCTCGGCGATTGCGGACAGCTCGGTCATCGCTGGGTCGAGCGGGTCCATCGACTCGGTGACAGCGCGGTGCTTGAGCGCCGCAGACAATTCCTTCGTGTCTCGTCGCAGCGTCATCGCGGCGACGAACCAGGAGATGTTGGCGATGATCAGTCCCGCCCCACCGGCCCACAACCATACGTGAAGCGCCTCAGCGCCTTTCGGTTGCTGTCCGGCGGCAACGAGGCAACCGATGCCCGCAGCAGCGAGAACCCCGGCAGAGATTTGCAGATTTCGAACCCGTCGCACGCACGTCCTGTCTGGTCGCTACAACGACCGTCACGTGAGCGGACACTTTCCCCCAACATGGTGCAGCTCCATCGCTGCGCCACCGGATAGTGTCCTTACTGACACTTTCGGCGCGTTAAGCTGTGCGGTTAACAAGGAACGGGCAATTCCGGGCAGACCGATAACGGGATGTGAAACGAAACCGGCCCCACCGAGTGATCGGTGAGGCCGGTGGGTTAAAACTTCAGTCCGCATGAACGATATGCTGCTTACTTGCAGCAGGCCATCGTGCAACCCGCGCCACAGCAGGCAGCGCAGGCATTGGCGTCCAGGCAGCAGGACGAACAAGTGGCGCCACAGCACCCACTGCAGCCAGCGGCCTTGGTGTCGGTCGAAGTGGGCATGGTCACAGCGCCAACAAACGTGATGGCGCTAACGAATAAAACAGTGATAAAGCTCATGAGAAACTCCGAAATTGCTAAATGATTCGATGAAAAAACGATTGAACGACTAACGTTGATCAGCTAACGCTGCAGCCAATCACAGGTTCATGGCGCAACGAAGTCGCAGCAGCGTGGGAGGTGATTGCGATAGGGCAGGTGTGTTGTCGATCCGCACCGGAGCAACCGTTAATGGCTCGCTGGAGGCGGAGTCGAACGTGCACAGTTCAAAAGGCAACAAGCTGGCATCAGGACCGGAGGCATTGGTCACAACGCCCACGACGCCCAACAGCATGCGATCGCAATGATCACACGTGGATCCATCCTGGTTCGTCGGTGAAGGCGTGGCGTCAGGTCGAGCACAGCAGCCGTGCGATCTTTCAACGGCAACAGCGGAGTTGGGATCGGCAGCAATCTCCTGCATGCCCGCCATGCAGACCGCGCACAGAAGCAGGCTGGAGACGAACGCCACCAGCACGGTCGTGCGGACGAGCGAAGATGAGAGCAACTGACCCATCATCAATAATGATAGCTATTCACGCCTTAAAGTTGCAACGGGATTCACCGGTTTCACCGATTTTGACCCGCTGAACCACGACTATTCGACCTGGTCCAGTGATGTCATGAGTTTCGATGCCAGTGGGTCCTTCGGATTCTCCCTCAGTACGCGACCGTAATACTGGACAGCCTCATCGGGGCGACCGAGCTTTTTGAGCGCCAGGCCCATCATGCACTGACTGGTCGTGTCGGTCGGATCGAGCAGGTTGGCCCGGCGGAAGGCGTGAAGGGCTTCCTCGTGGCGTTCCTGCTTCATGCGCAGGTAGCCGAGCAGCAGGTTGGCTTCGCTGGACGATTCGTCGAGCGACATGCTTTTGCGCAGCGCCAGTTCGGCACGCTTGTAGTCACCGGTGCGCAGGCTGACCTTACCCATGCTCAGGAACACTTGTGGCGATGCCGGTTGCAACCGGGCAGCGACCTCGAAAGACTCACGGGCGGCGCGGTTGTCGTTGTCGAGCAGGCGAGCCTCACCCAGCGCCAGCCACAGGTCCCCACGGCTGGCGAACGGTTCCTCGGTGACGAGCTTGGCGATCATGTCACCCGCCTCACGATGACGGCCAGCCTGATAGAGAGCCAGCGCAAGATGCTCGCGGATGTTCAAATCGTCGGTCGACAGGATCGACGCCTGCCGCAACATGTCGACCGCGGCGTTTGTGTCACCCTTCTGTAACATCAACTGCCCGATCGCATCGCGAATGGCGGCACTGTGTTCGAAGAAAACGACGCGATCCTTCAATGAGACCAGCGCGTCCTCGGCACGGCCCATTGTCACGAGCGTCTCGGCCTTGGCGAGCAGGTATGAAAGCTCACCGGGGCCTTTCGTCAACGCAGCGTCATAATACGATAGGGCCACTTCAGGATTGGACCAACGCTGGTTCACCACACCACTGAGGTAATCCGCCTCGGCGTCCTTGGGATTGAACTCCCGCGCAAGCTTGAGTTCTGATTCTGCCAGTTCCAACTGACCCCGTTCGATGGCCAGGCGGGCCGACAGAATGCGTAGTGGCGCATTTCGAGGGGACAGTGCGATCGCGTCTTTAAGCGTCTTGGCGCAGTTGTCGAAGTTGCCAGCCTTGTATTGGTCGCGCGCCAGTGAGGTCAGCACGTTGGCGCGCGCCTGGTTCCACTGGGCCTTGGCTTCGTTCTTCTGGTTGCTCTGGCACCCCGCCATCAAGGCAAGGGTGACGACGGCGAGGCTAAGGAAAGGCGTTCGCATGAAGAGGACCTCTTTCAAGCCGTCCGGCGAGCTATTCGCACGCCGGTCGGTGGTTTCGTTACTTCACGTCTTCGGTAGGCAGCTCAGTGACCTGGAACGCCGGCTGTTCACCGAAGCTGGGTTGGGTCGTCGCATCGGTCTTGACCGTGGCGTCGATGACCGTCACCTGAATCTCGCTGGGCGCCGTGGGCGATTCAGCAATTTCGGTGATCGTGACCGTCGCTGGTGGCAGTTCGACGACCGGCGCTGTCGCGCCGATGGGGTCGGCGACCGCGGCTTCGGTCACCACCGTCGCGAGATCAACAACGGCTGGGGTTTCGGTCGCAGCGACCGGGGCCTCGGCGACCGATTCCGTCGCAGGCGCGACAGGCACTTCGGCGACGGTGGGCACTTCGACCGCAGTGGCTTCGGTCGCCGTCGGTTGTGTTGCGGGCACAGCGGCGACGGCGTCGAAGGTGCTGTCGGGCGTGAACAGTTGCAAGGGCTGCGTAGTCGGGTTCGCAGCAAGCGCGGCGTCGATCGAATCGATCACCGGGCCACTGGCGACCGCATCGTTCAATACCGAGTCGCGGACAAACGAGCGGATGCTGCTGTTGTCGACACTGGTGACGACCTTGCCACTGACCTTTTCCTTCAGGTCGATCGCTTCGAGGAACTTGGGGTTCAGGTTCGTGGCGCAGTCCAGGTGCCACAGCGCCAGCCGCTTGTTTGGCTTGGGCTTGGCCATTTCCTTGACGGCGTTTTCATACGCGCTTTCGGCCAGACGTTCACGGCCCCATGGCATCATGCCACGGCGCACACCGACGCGGACGCGATCCGCAGCTTCGGCTTCCTTCTTGCTGAGCTGCGAGTACGCCTCGTCATCCTTCACGATGTGCGGTGTCAGCAGGATGATGATTTCCTCGCGCACCGTGTTGTCCGCTTTCTTGCGGAACAGGTTGCCCAACACCGGGATGTTCCCGAGCATGGGGATCTGCGAACGCGTCGTCGAACTGCTCTCGCGGAACAGACCACCGATCACGATCGTGCGGCCATCCTTCACGAGGACGTTCGTCGTCGCTTCGGTGCTCAACTGGCTCGGGGGCAGGTCGGCAGCGCGGGCGGGCAGCGCGGTGCTGTCTTCCGGGTGGATCTCAAGACGGATGAACCCGTCGTTGCCGATGTACGGGCGGAAGATCAGCTTCGTACCGGTTTCCTGCGTTTCAACTTCTTGACGGCTCTGACCGTTCACGTCGGTCACGATCGCGCCACGATACGGGTCTTTACGAACGACCTTGACCTCGCCTTTTTGCTTGTTCAGGACGAGCACTTTCGGGTTGGCCAACACAGCCGTGTCGGTCGCCTCTTCCAAAGCGGACAGGAAGATCGCCACGTTGCTGTTGACGAAGCCGAGTTTCAGACCGTTGTTGATGCCGTTGGTGAAGTTGTTGCCCGTGCCACCACTGGACGCCGACGGGCCACCCGGGGTAAGTGTGGGGTTGGCTGCCTGCGCGCCGGTGATGAGCCCGCTGGCGGTGTTGACGGTCGAGAAGTCGACGCCACCGAGCACGGTAAAGTCGACGCCCAGCGCGTTGTCTTCCGTCAAACTGGCGCGGAGAATCGTGGCTTCGACGAGGACCTGCGTCGGGCGAATGTCCACTTCCTGCATGAGCTTGCGGACATTGGCGAGGTTGTCTTCGTAGTCGGTCACGACCAGCAGGCTGCTGCCCGCGCTGTCGTCACCACCGGCGGTGGCGTTGTCGAAGCCGACACCATTCTTAGCGACCGCGGTAATCACGGTCTTGCCCTCACTCGAGAGCAGGTTCTTGACCATGCGTTCGGCGTCGACGACCGGCAGGTAGTGCAGTGTGAAGACCTCCGTCGCGGTGCGACGGTTGGCCTTTTGCACTTCCTGGTATTCCTTGCGCGTATAAACGTAGATGACCGGTCCGTCCTCGACGCTGATCAGATTGTTCTGCTTCAGGATCGCTGCAAGCGCTTCCTGGACGGTCACGTCATAGAGGTTGGCGGTGACAGTGCCCTTCACCTCGCGGCTGGCGACGATGTTCTTCTGGCTTTGCAGCGAGAGCATCCGCAGCACTTCGAGGATGTTGGCTTCATTAACGTGAATTTCGACCGAACCGGACGCGCTGGTGTTCACCTGTGTCGTGCTGACCGACTGGCCGGCGTTGGTGGGCTGGGTTGCTGATTCTTCTTTAGCAGGGGTGACGGCACCGAACGGGTCGGTCGCGTCGTCAAGCAGCTTGACATCGGTCTCGCTGGATTTGGCGGCAAGGTTTCGCGCCGTCTGCCCGTTTGCCGAGTTTACGTGACTCGGATAAACGGACGATGCGGCCAAAAAAAGAATTGCGGTCGTGCGGATGATACGTGCCATGGGAAAGTCCTCGTTACCGATTTGCAATTCTCAATGTGCAATTTGCGATTGACGGCCTCCGCGGCCGCACGTCCCTGCGTTTCAATTGCAAACTGCAAATCTCAAAATTGGAAATCACCTACGGGCATCGTCGCTACTTCATCAGGATCTCGAGCTTGATGCCCTCGCGCTCGACGATGATCCGCCGCGCCTCAATCTTGAGGACGCGGAACGACGCGACGACGTCACCTTCCCGAACCATTCCGCCGTTGACGAGCGCCCTTGGCGTGGCGCCCATCACGGTGCTTTGCAGTTTGATCTGCATCGCCTGGAGTTGCAGGTTCTCGACGAGAATCTGTCTCTCCTTACGTTGATCGGCCTTTGAGGCCATCGACTTTGCTAGCTTGTCCCAAAATCCGTTCCCCTCCGGAGCGCGCAGCGCCGTGTCCGATCGCGTTCCGTCCTGGGGGTAATAATCCAGCTTAATAGCGAACAGATTCCGCGTTATCGGGGCGATGGGCGTCCGAACCCAGTCCCCCAGCGATGCAAGCGCAGGGTCCGGTAATGCGAGGGTCAAACCGGTGATGGACTTACCGGACGTTCGGGCGTTCGCCGCGCTACCTTTGCCCGCCGTCGTCGACGAAGCGCTCGCGCCGGCGGGGTTGGTGTCACCGGTGAGCATCACGCGACCGAGCATGATCACCAGAACCAAACCGAGCACACCAAGGATGCCCGACTTCTTCGGGTCGGCGCGCAGAACCTCTTTGGCCCGGTTCAGTAGATCGGTGGCGGTCTGTTGCGGGGTGCTCATGGTTAGTTGTCCGCAAAGTAGAGGTTCATCGACACCTGCACTTCGACCGTGCCCAGCTTCGAGTCGCGGTTCTTCATCGACAACTTCTTGATGCGCGTCAGCCGTGGCATGACTTCCGTCTGCTGCAGGAACGTGAACACGCTCATGAAGTCCCCTTCGAAGTTCATCGAGATCGGTAATTCAGCGAACGCGTCGGAACGCTTGAGCACACCGGGAACGACATTCACCTTTTTCATCGCGCCTTGCCCGTTCAGCTCGGTGATGTCGCGGATGAACTGGCTGTACTCGTGGCCCATATCACGCTGGCTGGGCAGACGCTTGTTGAATCGATCGAGCCGTGATTGCAGCTTGGCGACCTCGGCCTCTACCGCTCCCAGGTCGCGCGTTCGCACCCGCGCGGCTTCGAACTCCTTGCGCTTGGTCTGCGTTTCCTCGATCAACGCCATCTGCCGATGCGACGCCGGGCGATATCCGAACACATACACACCGACCAGTAGCAGCACGAGGCCGCACCCCATCAGCATCTGAGTGCGCCGGTAGGCGGCGGCTTGAGATTGGAGTGAGCGTCGCTGCATGGTTAGTTCACCGCCGGCGCGTTGAGGTTGATCGCGAACGTCACCTCGAAGTCGAGCATGATGTGCCCGCGGTCGGTCAGTTCCTTGGACCCGGCTAGCGCGACGTTCTCGAAAAATTCAACGCCACTGAGTTCCTTGAGGAAGTTGGCCAGGTCGACGCCTGTGGGTGCCACACCGCGCAATCGTACCTTCAAGCGCCGGTCGGGTGGCACGTCCTTCGTCGCTGCGTCGGCCGCACGACTGAGGGCGCTACCGGTCGGTTTGGCTTCGTCGACCGTCATGTCCAGGTCGAGAATCGCCATCTCGCGCGGCATCATGTCTTCGATCTTTTCGAGCAGGCGCGTGGCTTCGACGTGCATGCCGAGCTTGATCAGCACCGCGTCGCGCTGGCGACCGTCGGCTTCGAGTTTCAGCAGGTCGTCGAGTTTCTCGAGGTCGTCGCGCGTCTGGTCCATCGCGGTAACGACGTCGGCGAGCCCCGCTTGCGCGGACTTCACCGACCCGTGCTTGCTCAACAGGCAGAGGCCCGCAATAACGACCACACCAAGTGTTGCCCACGACTGCACGAGCACGGCCGACTTCTTACGGCGGACGCGGGGGTACCAATCGGGCAGAAATTCAAGTTCACGCACCGCCCACCTCCGTCGGTGTGACAGGAACCGTCGTCAGGTTCACCGCAGCCAAGTCGGGAATCGCGCCGTCGGTGATGATCGGTGTCGTCACGATTTCCGGGCGTGGCGCGTTGGGATCGCGCGGCTTGCCGTCGCGGGCGCCGAAACGCATGGTCGTCGCTTTCAGCGCCAGCCCGAACGCCAGCGTCCACTCGGCCATGCTGCCGCGACGGTCGGCGGGCTTCATCTTGCTCGTGTTCACACTGTACAACGGGCGCGACCCGTCCACCGGCAATGGTAGCGCCGAATTCAGCAGCGCCAGCACGTTGGGGTCGCACGCCTCGCCACCGGTCAACCGCATGCGGGTTGGCCGCGATCCACGGAACGTCACCGAGTAATATCTCAGGCACAACGCGATCTCGCGGCCGAGGTCCTCGACCGTGCTGCGCGTTGCGTCGTAAACGGCTTGGCGAACCGCGTCCTTCGGGCCGTCGGGCGTCTCGATCAGTCGACGGCGCAGGCTGACGGCTTCGTCGTAGCTCAGACCAAGTCGACTCGCGACGACCTCGTGCAGTTGCTTGCCACCGATGTCGATCGGCTTCACAAACGCGATCTCACGCCCGCGCCCGATGATCACCAGCGAACGCCGCCAACCAATGTCGACCGCGACGTGAACATCGTGCTCGTCCTCGCGCCGGCGGATGTAGCGTTCGATCGTGCGGTAGACGGCGCACGGTTCGACATCGATCGATTGAATGATCGCCCCACTGCCGTGGAACTGTTCGACGAACCGGTCGACCTCTTCGTTCTTCGTCGCCAACACGATGACTTCTTGACGCGTCTCACTGCCCTGGCGCACGTCACCGGCGGGAAGGTGGCGTACCTGGGCGAGATCGGTGTCGAACGGGAAGACGTTGCGCGCCTCGAACGCGACCGCTGCGGCCAGTTCGTTGGCCGGGATCGGGGGCATGCGCAGGTTCTTAATGTGCACCATCTCGCGTGGCAGCGAGAGGACGACGTTGCGCCCGTTGAACGCGTTCTGCTTGAGCATCTCGCGGACAAGCCCTGCGGAAACCGCCAGGCGGTCTTCCAAAGGCGCTTCGCGCACCTCTTGCGGCATCGCCTGCCGGGCAGCGGCGACGACCGAGAGATTGCTGTCGACGACCTCCAGTTGCAGCATCTTGATGCTGTCACTGCCGAGGTCGATACCGATCGGCTGAACTTGTGCGCGCGTCAGGCGAAACATACGTTGCCCAAACCTTTACGGCGTCACACTCGTGACGCTCAATTCCCCCGTGTACGGTTCAATCGCAATTCGCAACGCAAACCCGTTGCACGTAACGTCGATCGTCCCCGGATCGGCCAATGGCACCGGCGCGCCGCTTGTGTAAGACGACGGTGAGCCCAGCGAGTCGAACGCGATCGTCGTCGCGCCGGCGGTGCCCAATTCGATGTCACCGATGCGGGCGCCGGACAACGCCGACACCCCACCCACACCGAACTTCTGCGTGAACGTCATCTGCGACACCGGGTGCCGTACGATGTTCTCGGCCGGGCTGACGGCGTCGATCACACTGTAGGTGTCGGTGTCACTGCCTTTGGTGAACTTCACGTAATGCGTCTTCTGCGACGTGATGGCCGCGTTCTGGGCATACGTCAGGTCGGCGATCAGCACCCGCGCCGCGGCGGCGGCCTGCAGGTCGCTGGCGTTGGACATCTGCGGGATGATCAACGTTGCGGCTATTCCCAGAATCACGATGCACACGAGGATCTCGATCAACGTAAAGGCGCTGCGAACATGGCGGCGATGTGTTGTCATGTCATGCACTCCAACGGTTCTGTCCGCGGATCGCGCCTCTTCCTTCACTCTGCGTCGGCAAGACGGGCAGGCCGGTTAAGTGGCAAGGTCTGCCCAGTCTTATTCGTGTCATCGGGCAAAGCACCACCCGTCTAAAGGAGGCTAGCGTCCATAAATTTGGCAGGTCCGGTAAAATCGCGAATCGGACTCAACACAGACGGGTAACGCCCAACGCGCAGACATTGCCGGACGTTTAACTCATTGCACATCGTCTGAATGGAACCCCTTCACGGGTGGCAAAGTCCGAATGAACCCGGCGGCATCCCCTTTGCAACGAGTACATGAGGCCGATAGGCAGTGTCAGAATGCACCGAAAGTTCGGCGTTCTGTCGCACCGAGACGGATCGGAGGTCCATCATGCCGCAGGATGACAACGAACCTGCTGTCGTAGCCGTATTCGACGATCAGACGACAGCCCAGCGCGCTGCATTGGAGTTGGAGCGCGCTGGGTTTTCACATGAGGACGTCGGTTTCGTGCTGCGTAACGCCGAGGTTGTGGAAAGCGGCACGATCGTCGACTCACCCGCTGTCGATGCCCGGTCGGCGCTCAACGGTGCGATCACCGGTGGTATGGTCGGTGGCATGCTTGCAGCCGCAGTGACGTTCCTCATTCCGGGCATCGGTCCCATCCTCGCGGGAGGTGCCTTGGCGGCGTTTTTCGGTGGAACGGTCGCGGGCACCGCTGTCGGTGGGCTTCTTGGCGCGCTGCGAGGATTAGGGATCTCGGAAGAGCGAGCCCGGCAGTACGAAGCACATTTTCACGCCGGCCGCGCGGTCGTCGTCGTCAAAGCCGGACCTCGTACCGCAGATGCCGAGGAAATCCTTCGTACGCACGGTGGGTATGACCTGCATGTTGAACCGCATTCACCGATTCAAACGGGTGGTTCGCATACGGGCGTGTAATAGTTGAATTGAAGATCAGAAAGTAGTCGTTAACGACATCAAGGAGCAAGTCATGGCAACAAAATTAGGAATTGGTTCTCTCATTGGTGGTGCCGCTGTCGGTGCAGCCCTCATGTATCTGATGGACCCGGAAGAGGGTGAAGCACGTCGAAAGAACCTGCAAGGCACCGTCAGTGATGGCATGGCCAAGGCTGGCACGTCGCTGGGCGCTGCCAGCGCGACGGCCGCGAGCACATTACATGACGCCACGGCGACCGCGACCGAGTCGGCGGGGTCGCTATGGGCATCTTTGTCGAACAAAGCCAGTGAACTGGCCCAGTCGATCTCGAAACACGCACATCACGCTTCAAGCGCCACGGTCGACTCGGCCAGTGACTTCGCTGGTAGCGCGCGCGGGGCTGTGTCGTCGTTCGGTCAACGCGCCAAGTCTGCGGCTGCCGATGCGTACGACAGTGCCAAGACCCGCACCGGTTTCGAGCCGGAGCATGTATCGTACGTTGCCCCATTGGCCATCAGTGGCACGACGGCGACTCTGGTAGGTCTGGCAGCGGTTTACTTCCTGGACAAGAACCGCGGCGCTGCACGCCGTGCCCAGGCGTACGCCGTCGGTTGCGACGTCGTCAACGGCACCCGCGATCTGGCTCGCAACGTTGGGTCGCGTATTGCCGGTCGTGAACGGCCACCGATGGAATACGCCTTCTCAGAAGACTACGTCAGCATGCCCGCAACGGCCGAGAGTGGTGATGCCGAGATGCAAACGTCCCCCAAGGCTCTTTAACATCCACTTAGCAGGGTCCACAACGGCCCTTCTCGAAAACGAAGGAAAGCGGCGGTACAACCTTGTCATGAGGACTGCCGCTTTTCTCGTCTTCGGACTTGTCGCCACCTTTGCCTCTTACCTGCACGCCGCCGACCGACCGGTTGCTGCGGTCGAGCATGTGCTGATCGTCAGCATTGACGGCCTGCGACCCGACCTCGCGCTGCGCGCCGACATGCCCGCGCTTCGCTCGCTGCTCAATCGCGGCAGCTTCAGCTTCTGGGCACGCACCACCGAAGTGTCAGTCACCTTGCCATCGCACGCGAGCATGCTGACCGGTGTGACGCCCAACAAGCACAAGATCAGTTGGAACGACGACCGCGCCACGTGGGAAGTGCTGACCTACCCCACATTTCTCGAAAAGGCCAAGGCCGCTGGTTACACGACAGCGATGGTCGGCAGCAAAGCGAAGTTCAAGCTGTTCGATAAGCCCGGCGCGGTGGACCACGCTTTCTGGCCCAAGACCGATAGTGTGCGCGACGACGACACCTCCGCCACCGCCGCAGTGGCCATCATCAAGCAGTTCAAACCGGGCGCGATGTTCATCCATTTCGGCGCTGTCGACAGTGCCGGGCACGGCATCGGCTGGGGAACGCGCCAGCAGATGCAGGTAATCGCCGATACCGACAAACTGCTGGGCAATGTGCTGGCCGCGTACGATGAGGCAGGCCTGACCGACAAGACGATGGTCATCCTGTCGGCCGACCACGGAGGCTCTGGTCGCTGGCACGGTGCCAACGATGTGCGCGCGAGACACATCCCCTGGATTTGCGCCGGCCCGTCGGTGCTCGCGGGGCAGGACCTGACGTACAACCGCGACCTCGTCATCAACACCGAAGACACCTACGTCACCGCCTGCTGGTTACTGGGTCTGGACCCCGGAAAGGACCTCGACGGCAAGGTGGTTACGGACATTTTCGAGAAGAAGGAACTGCTGCAACCGGTCGCGCCAATCAACGGACCAGTGCCGACGCAGGCCCCCGAAGTGATGCGTGAGAACTGATGCCCTCCCTCGCCGCCATCCTGCCCGCTGCCGGACGATCGACTCGTTTTGGCAGTGATAAGCTGCGCTCTCTGTTGCACGGTGTGCCGGTGGTCGTGCATTCCGTGCTGGCGTTCGTCAACCACCCCGATGTTGCCAGCGTGATCGTTGCACAAGGATTGGAAGGCCCGTTCGATCGCCGGCCGGACGGTTCGTTCAAACCTGTGCACGCGAAGGTCCAGGTGGTCGCCGGTGGCCCTAACCGCGCCCAAAGCGTGCTGAGCGCGCTGCAGCAGGTTCCCACGGACATCGAATGGGTCGCGATCCACGACGCCGCCCGCCCGTTGGTCTCTGCGGACCTCATCAACCGGGTCTTCACCTCCGCCCAGGAACACGGCGCCGCCGCCCCGGCGATGCCGGTCACACTCACGATCAAACAAGCAACTGGCCCCCTGCCGGCCAAGGTTCAGCGAACGGTTCCCCGTCACGAACTCTGGGCGATGCAAACCCCGCAAATCATCCGCCGGGCCGCGTTGCTCGACGCTTACGCCCGCTGCCCGATTCCCCTGGATGAAGTCACCGACGACATCCAACTCATCGAACTAATCGGCGGCAACATCTGGCTGGTCCCCGGCGACGAGCGCAACCTCAAGATCACCACAGCGGTCGATCTGAAGATCGCCGAAACCTTCAACCCGGCTTAGAACGCGCCACGCGCTCCACCCGTAGCAATACCACCCGTTTTCTTTTACCCTCCCTCCCTCAGCCCCCGTGGCGGAACGGCAGACGCTACGGACTTAAAATCCGTTGAGCTTTATCGCTCGTGTGGGTTCGATTCCCACCGGGGGCAATTTTGGGTGAGGTCGGTGCCGAAGGGCTTCGTCAACCTGTCACTTGGCTCAGAGTGGGCGGCGTTATCGCGACAACTCGTCGACGGTTTCGTGCAACTGGCGAACCGTTTCGCCAGGCGCGAAGCCGGTCAGGACTTTGCGAACGATGCCGGCTTTGTCGATGACGATCGTCGTGGGGATAGGGCCGATATTGAATGCCTCACCGGCGCTATTGTTCTCGTCCAGCGCGACAGGGAAAGTCAGCTTGTGGCGGTCGATGAACGCAGCGACCTGCGGTTTGCGCTCGCCGAGGTTGATCGCGAGCACCTTGACGGGCTTTCCACCGAGCTGGTCGTGATAAGCGCTCAGTTCAGGTAATGACATGACGCACGGCCCGCACCACGTGGCCCAGAAGTCGAGCACGACGACGTTCCCCTTCAACGCCGACAGCTTGACCTCACCCCCGGCTAGTAAAGGCAACGTAAAGTCCGGGGCGGGCTTACCGACCATTGCCTGCGTGGCGGCGTCAGTATCGCTGCCACCACCGCCGGGTGCTAGTTCCTGCAGGTTGTTGGTGATGTCGCGAGAACCATCGGGTGGCGTCCAGGCGAACGACGTTGCGTCGTTGGCGTCGGTAGTGTTAACGGTCGCGTAATCGATGACGAACTCCGCTTTGTTCACCGCGTCAGCGCCACGGGCGATCATCAGTGGCCGCAGGTCGCTGGTAAATCGGCGAACGAGGTGGGTCTTGGGGTCGACGAGCACCGTCGCGACTTCCGAGTCGCTTTTCATGACCAACGCAATGTGCGAAACGCCATCGATCGCGACGTCGTCGACCTTGTCGACCGTCGCGTAGCCGCGCGTGAGGGCTGCGTTAGGCTCTTTGCTGATGGCCATCAACACCGAAGGATTCTGCGAGCTGAGGATATTGGTCAACGGCGCGGGGAGCGCGTCGGCGGACAGCTTGTCTTTGGGGATTTGCTTGGTGATGTAAACGTTCCGCCGGGGGATGTACGTGAACGCGTTGTCCCCGGTGTAACCACTGACGACATCTTGGTCGGACGTGTGACGGAACAGGCTGGGCGCGGTGAAGGTCGATTCAAACGCTGAGGACTTCTGCTGCTGTTGACCACTGACGTCGGCGTCAAGAGAAAGCTTGCCGGTGAGTTTCAGGTCTTTGAGTTCACCATACGCTTTATCCATCGCGTCGAGTTCGGTCTTCGCTGCGGCGGAAACCGTCGCGGGCTTGCTGGGCGCGGTCGCTGGATCGGTGTGATTGTGGTCGTCCTGCGCTCGGACGGTCGTCACGACATAGACCCCACCGGCCAGCACCAAAACAGCGATCAGTCCAAACCATCTACGCATCACGGAACGCTCCAAGTCAGAGAACCAACCCATGATATGCAGCCCGACGACCGAGGTTACAGTCCACTGGCGTATTTACTTCATCGATGTCGGAATAGGCGTCGAATTGTCATCCCGGGTCAGGATGAGTCTACTTAGCGGCTGAGGCCGCGCAGCACGGGGGGTGAAATGTCGTACCGGCAATAACCCGCGGTGCCGCGCAACGCAACTGGAAGCGGGGTTCCAGTATCGAAAGTCCTTCACGGGCACTAGTCGAATTCGTCACCGCGGAAGATGTTGCCCAGGTAGGCGGCGCGCACATCCTGGTCGTTGATGATCTGCTTAGGTGTGCCCTCTTTGAACACCCGGCCGTCGTTAATAATAAGAGCCCGATCGCAGACACGCAGGGTCTGCGCGACGTTGTGGTCAGTGATGAGCACACTCTTGCCAAACTCGACCTTCAGCCGGATGACCTCTCGCTGAAGATCTTCGACCGCGATCGGGTCGACACCGGCGAACGGTTCGTCCAGAAGGATGAGCTTGGGCTCGGTCAATAGCGTGCGGGCAATCTCCATCTTTCGCCGCTGACCACCACTAAGCGTCGCTGCGGCCTGGTTACGCTGTTGAAGCAGACCGTACTGCGACAGAAGCTGCTCAGCCCGGCGATTACGCTCGGCTTTGGAGATGTTGAGCGTTTCCAGAATGGCCTGCAGGTTTTGCCAGACACTCAGTCGGCGGAAATCACTGCGCTCCTGTGGCAGATATCCAATTCCCTTACGCGCCCGTTTGAACATGGGCAGGTGGGTAATATCGTTGGCATCAAACGCGACGGCCCCACTATCGGGGGTGACCATGCCCAGGATCATGCGGAACGTGGTCGTCTTCCCGGCGCCATTTCGACCCAACAATCCCACAATCTCTTGCTGTTGCAGGACAAAGCTCACCTCGTCCACGACCCTGCGGCCGTTGTAAGTCTTCACAAGCTTTGTCGTCTCAAGCAGATTCATAAACTGGCCTCGAACGGGCGGTTACTGTCGGAGGGATTCCGACGAGAATCAAGAGCGAGCCTCGCTTGTGGATAACTCGTGGAGAACTTCTGCGGTTTGTTAGCAATTTATGAGTATTCATGGAGACAGCTGAATGCGATGCGATCTAGCAGTAGGTCCAGACAAGCGTCCGAAATGGCCGGCAAACTTTCATCTGATTTTAAGTGCATTCCTTAAAAGCAATTAGCGTCGTATTGATTCACTGCCTGTCAATTGGGGAGCACTTCACCACCAGTCTGAAAATTTTGCTGCCGTCGAGCACTTGAATTACGATTTTGCCGTGCGGACAGGCTGACCGGATGTGGATAACTGCTGGATAACAGTCCCTCCACGGCGCCTGACACGTGCGCAACAATTTGTGGGGATTTCCCTTAACACATAGTATTGTTGAGCTTGTAATGACTTGCTTTCCTTGGCGCTGGAAAGCAGGTCGGCCGGGTTGCCCGGCATCATTCGCGCTGTTGTCTTGCGGGTTTGCCGCACACGTCTGAAAGGAGTGGCTGTATGGCCACTGGGAAGGTTAAGTGGTTTAACGACCAAAAGGGCTTCGGATTCATCGCTTCGGAGGATGGAAAGGACGTCTTTGTCCATCATTCCGTCATCGAAGGTGAAGGCTTCCGTACCCTGATGGAAAACGAAGCCGTCGAATACGACTTTGAATCCGGCCCCAAGGGAATGAAAGCGACGAAAGTCCGTCGCTCGGCTGTCCCGGTCATGGGCTAACCAATACGCATTCCAATGCATGACTGAAGCCCGTCTTTATCCGAAGGCGGGCTTCTTCATGCGCTGAGGAACCGGCCGCGAGCGGCCGGTTTCCACTCCGCTACCGCGCCTCAATTAAGGCGCAACCGAATCAGCATTCTGCCTCGGTTGGGTGGTCACCGAGTCCTTTGACTCGACCGCAGCCTTCATCATCTGACCATGTAGGATCGTGACGACCTCGCGCATGGTGCGATGTTTGTCTGCGCGCACGTCGGTGGTGAGGTCCTCGACGACCGTCGCCTGCCGATCGATCCCGCGGATGCGCTCCTCGACGATGGGGCTGGTGTCTGAACCCGACAGCGCGCCGACAACCACCTGCCAGCGACCGGCGACCCGTTTCAGGATGACGGGTGGCTCGTTTTCCTGACCAACTGTCGCTGTGTCACCCTCAATGGTTTCCTTGGCCGAGTCGATGCGCACTAACGCAGCAGCGAATTTGGAATCGGGGTCGTTCAGGGCTTTATCCGCCTCTGCTTTTCCGAACATGCTGACGGATGCCTGCTTGAACGACGCCAGCGCGACGGCCATGCGGATGGTCGCATCGGCCATCCGGCGTTCGTCGGCGCCCTCTCGCCAGACGACCGCTTCCAGCGCGTTGCCATCGCCCCCATCCAACGCCCGCGCAAACGTCCGCACGGCTGATTTGGGGGTCGAAGTGTCGATCGAGACCGGTTGGGTCGTCGGAACAACAGGAAGCGTCGCCGGACTGGTCTCCTGCCCGAAAGCCGAAGCGCAAACACTGACGCAGACGAGAATTAACGTGCCAACGACGCGCATGGTTGGCCGTATCGAGTTCAGGACTTTGTATTGCTTCATGGGAGGTTTCATCGTTTGTAGTCGAAAGGCCCAGAGGGGTCCATGGAGGAAACGACAGCATCGTTTCCTGTCCCCAGCCTGCTCAGCTAAGCTAAGCACCCCGAGGAGACGCGCAAGTGTTGAGTAGGGGTTCCAACCCGGTCCCATTGTGTCCACACTCATTAGACAGTATGATTCCCGCCCCCGTTGGACGGGCCTTTTGCTGAATTGAGGTCGATATGTCGCTGGATCGTAGTTTGAAGAGCGCCAGTTCGCTGTCGCGCCACCGCAACGTGCTGACGCGCGCCGAGCGCCTGGATATCTTGAAGGACCAGGAGAAGTGGGACGAGGCCAAGCCGGTCTTCGGCCTGCCGAAGGTGGGTCATCGGAAACTGGAAGTCGGTAAGGCCGTCAAGGAAGAGGCTGCCGACGGCGCGACGCCTGCCGTTGCGGGCGCCAAGCCTGCCGCCGGCGCCAAGGGCGCTCCTGCCGCCGGTGCTGCCAAGCCTGCTGCTGCGGGTGCCAAGGGCGCTGCTGGTGCCAAGCCTGCCGCTGGTGCCAAGCCCGCCGCTGCCGCGCCTGCCAAGAAGGGCAAGTAGTCCTAACCGGGACGACGGTCGAAGATTTCAGATTCGAGGATCGCGAGCCAACGCTTGCGATCCTCGCTCTGCTATCGTGACCCGTCGTTGTTGCACCATGTCGCGCTCCCCCGCTGATTTCGTCTCCCATCGGGCTTTGGGTGTAGATGCCTCGGGCATCCGCAAGGTCTTCGACCTCGCTGCCAAGCTCAAAGACCCCATCAACCTGTCCATCGGCCTGCCCGACTTCGACGTCCCCGAGGTCGCCAAGGAAGCAGCCATCGCGGCCATCCGGGCCGGGCAGAACCGTTACACACAGACGCAGGGGATCGCCCCCTTGCGCGACCGGTTGCGCGCCGATCTCTCGACCGAGTTCGGCCGCGACGTCGGTGACGTGCTGGTCACCAGTGGCGTCGCCGGTGGGTTGTTGCTTGCCATCATGGCGACGATCGACCCGGGTGACGAGGTCCTCTGCATCGACCCCTACTTCGTCATGTACAAGCACATGGTGACGATGGCCGGTGGCAAAGCCGTGATGGTCAGCAGCTACCCGGATTTCAAGTTCCCCGCACGCGACGTCGAGGCGGCCATTACGCCGAAGACCAAGCTGCTCATGCTCAACAGCCCGAGCAACCCGACCGGCATCACGATGACCGAGGCCGAAGTGAAAGCCGCCGTCGAGATCGCCCGCAAGCACGATTTGCTCATCATTAGTGACGAGATCTACGAACCGTTCCTTTACGACATGCCGCGCGGCCTGCCTAGCGCCGCCAGGTACTACGACAACACGCTCGTCCTGCGCGGTTTCAGCAAAAGCCACGCAATGACCGGCTGGCGTCTCGGGTACGCCGCCGGTCCACAGACGATCCTCGCGCAAATGACCAAGCTGCAGCAGTATACCTTCGTCTGCGCCCCCAGCGCATTCCAAATCGCCGCCGTCACCGCGATCGATGTGAGCATGCAACAGCACGTCGACGACTACCGCCGCAAGCGCGACTTCGTCTATGACGGGCTTAGCGGTAAATTCGACGTCGTCCGCCCCGACGGCGCGTTCTACATCTTCCCCAAGGCCCCCGCCGGCCTCACCGCCAGCGAGTTTGTCACCAAGGCGATCGACCACAACGTCCTGATCATCCCCGGCAACGTCTTCAGCGACCGCGACAGTCACTTCCGCATCAGCTACGCGACGACGGACGAAAAGCTCAAGCAAGGCTGCGAAGTCCTGCGCTCGTTGGCGTAGCCGTGCGCGCCAGCACGTCGCCGCGCACACATCGGCAGTTACGCGCTTCCGATTCCATGGCATCAATAACCGGACCGACCTTGGTACGCGTACCAGGAGCCGAAAAGATGGATGCGCGTCGAGGCGACGTTTCGACAAGGGCGTTGCGGCGCGTAGACGTAGCCGGTCGGCGCGAGGATGGCCCAGGACGAACGCGGGCTTTGGAACGGGAACCAAACGCCGTGCGGGCAGACGTAGCTGCCGGCGATCGTCTGGCCGGTCGTGCTCGGGTAAGGCACCCCGCCCGCGTGTGCCGCTATCGCAGTGATGGCGGCACGCTCCATGGAGGGGCGAAGCAAGAGAAACTTCACGTACAGCGGCCAACCGGTGATCACTGTCGCGATCGTGATCGCAAAGAGCCACAGTAACCATCGCTCACGCGTCCGGTCGACCCGCGTCGTCTCGGGTGGTTGCTGATACCGTCGCACGACCCAACGGCGGACACGCTGCCGCGCGGCCCATGTGCACCCGATCAACATCCAGACGTAAACGCCGACGTTGATCATCTCCGCGCTGATCGGGACCAGCAGTCCGTAAATTGCCGCCAGCGACGCCGCAACACCGACTACAAGCACCCACCTCCCCATCGGTTCCATGATCCACTTCAACCGCAGTGGCATGACCTTACCGAGGTTCATCGTGCGCGGGGCAGCCAGATCAAACGCCCGACCGCACTCGGGACAATTGCGGCTCATCGACAACCCGCGCAGCGGATACCCGCACGCCCAGCAGGTCGCGGTGGGTGGGATGGAATCGTATTGGGAGGATTCCGACACGGGTGCTCTTCGTCCCCCTTTCCGTGGCACGGGCGTCCCGCCCGTGGAGCGACGGTACTCCGTCGTGTCGGGCCGGACTCGGTCCGAGCTAACGAGCGCAAGCGATCTGCTCTAATATGCCATCAAATCTTGTTCGCGATCAAAACCGTTTATCATTACTTCGCTGGCGCGATTGCTTCTTCGGACGGCGTACCATCCGACGTGTTCGAGTACAGACACCATGGGCAGGATGCCCATGCCACGGTAGAACCATCGACCTACTTCGCTGGCGCTAGTTCCTTGCGCTTGTCGGCGATCAGCTTGAGCAGCACCTTGTGCGGGTCGGCGAATTTCTTCGTGCCCTCGTCCATCAACGTCTTTTCCATTTTCGCGATGTCGACCTTCTTATCGATGTCGTCGAGAATCGGCTTCGGTGGGAGTTGGTTGACCTGCTTCGTGTACATCTTCCCAAGTTTATCGATAGCGTCGTTCGTGCCCGGTGGGTTGGTCTGAATATCACTGCCTGCAAGCGCGGCGACGTACTTGTCGGCCGGGTCGGTCGGCTTTTTCGTGCCGGTGCTGGCGAAAATAATTTCCTGTTGCAGTGGCAGCTTCTTGTCGGCCCAGAAATCCTCGTTCAACTTCCACAGCCGTTTTACGTTGACGATGCCGACCATGCCCTGCGCGTCAGACGACAGGTCGGGCACGGCCTTCTCCGTGTACACATCCACGCGCGAGACGAAGATGCTGTAGACGCTCTTGAATTTTTCGAGCCCGTCCTTGCGCCGCTGGGCGCCGCGCCAGACATTGTCGCGGGCGATCTTGTACTGGCGTTCGGAAAAGATCAGCGTGACGTTCAGCGTGATGCCCGCAGCGGCCAGCTCTTCGAGCGCTGCCAAGCCACCTTCGGTCGCGGGGACCTTGATCATGCGATTGGTGTGACCGGCGGACCACTTCTTGCCCAATTCGATGTAGCGACGCTTTTTCTCTTCCAGTGGCACCGGTTTCTCAACGTCTTCCAGCAATGGGTCCAGTTCGAAGCTGACGTAACCGTCGTTGCCCTTGGTTTCGGCCCAGACGGGCGCGAACACATGCTGCGCGTCGTTCACCAGGCCGTCGGTCATCGCCCAGGCGATCGTCTCGTCGTCCGAGCCCTGCTTGAGCAGCTTGGCGAGCTTGTCGTCGTGCGCGCCCGTTTTCAGGATGTCGGAAATGATGATCGGGTTGCTCGTCGCGCCCGTTGCGCCCGCAGCGCGATTCTTGGCGACCAGATCGGGGTCAACACTATCGAGCCACAGTTTCGTTCCACTGGCGATAAGCGATTTGAGCGACATAGTTTGATTCCTTGCGTGCGATGCGCGGTTGACATCCTCGTCGAACGACTCAAGGAATCATAGCCTCCCACGGCATGACCGGCGACAGGCGCCGCGATCAATCGGCTCGGGCCCGCTGGTTGTCATCATCACCTCGACCCGGTGGACGCGGCACACTGCGATTGACCGGGCGCTCATCACCACGGCGAACACGCGATGCGACGCAAGGTTTGGGCAATCAACTCACCGCCAACTTGATTCCAGCCGGTCGTGCGGATGAGATGGCTACCCGCCATGGGGCAATCACCGACTTATCATCCACTCATTGCCCGTCCCGCGCCACGGTTGTTGTCGGTCGTGGTTCCGGTCTACAACGAGCAGGCCGTGGTCCCCATTCTGCGCGAGCAGTTAACCGCCTGGGCCAGCGCGCAACCATACGCGATCGAGTTGGTGCTGGTAAACGATGGCAGCACCGATCGGACGATCGACACCTTGCTCGCCTGGGCCAACGAGGACGGCCGGGTCGTCGTCATCGGGCTGGCGCGCAACTTCGGTCACCAGGCCGCCATCACCGCAGGGCTCGACGCCGCGACGGGTGACGCGGTGGTCGTGATCGATGCCGACCTTCAGGATCCACCCAGCGTCATCCCCGCGATGGTCGATCGCTACGAACAGGGTTACGACATCGTCTACGGCAAACGCCTGCGCCGCGAAGGGGAACCGGTTACGAAGAAAATCGCGGGCTGGGCGTTTTACCGGTTTATGCGGGCCTTTATCTATAAGGACCTGCCGACCGACACGGGTGACTTCCGGCTGGTCTCCCGGCGGACACTGGACGTGCTGAAGCAAATGCGCGAAACGCACCGCTTCGTGCGCGGTATGGTCGCGTGGCTGGGCTTCCCCGCGACGTTCGTCGCATACTCCCGCCCCCCGCGCGCCGCGGGGGACAGTAAGTACCCGTTGAAGAGTTTAGCAAAGCTCGCCTGGACAGGCGCAATCTCGTTCAGCCCCCTGCCATTGCGCATCAGTTTGGCGCTGGGTGTGCTCGTAGCGCTCGCAGGTGTCGGTGTGGCGATTTACGCGTTGGCTGCGAAACTGTCGGGACAGTTCATCGTGCCCGGCTGGACGTCGCAGGTCGTGGTGTCGTGCTTCATTGGTGGTGCCATCCTCGTCAGCAACGGCATGCTGGGTGAATACGTCGGCCGCATCTTCGAAGCGAGCAAGGGACGGCCGTTGTACGTGGTGAGCTTGAAGAAGGGGAAGGAGGGGAACGAATGAGTTGCCAGTTGCCAGTTGCCAGTTGCCAGTGAAATGCGCGTCTTTTTCACTGGCAACTGGCAACTGGCAACTGGCAACTTATTCCTCTGCGTCGTCATGGACCCCACCTACCGCGACGAATACGAAGCCTTCGAACAGCGCCACTGGTGGTTCGTCGCGCGGCGGGAAATCATCCTTCAGGCTCTGCACCGTTACGCCCCACCCAACAACCCGCGCTGGCTCGACGTGGGGTGCGGTAGTGGTGTACTGCTGGCGGCCGAGACGCGGATCGAACGGAAGATGGGCGTCGACCTCGACCCTGCCAACGTGACCGACGCGCGCGCCAAAGGACTCGACGTCCACCCCGTCCAGCGTGGCTGGGATTTTTCGGAGTTCGGGCAGTTCGACCTCATCACGCTCTGCGACGTCGTCGAACATGTGGAGCACGAAGCACCTGCGATCAACGCAGTGTACGAGGCCCTCAAGCCCGGTGGGATTGTGCTCGTGACCGTGCCCGCACTGATGAGCCTCTGGAGCCCGCACGATGTTGTCAACCACCACTACCGCCGATATACGCGCAAGACACTGACCCCGTTGTTCCAGATCGACCAGTGGAAGGTGCTGCGATCGACGTATTTTTCATCACTGCTGTTGCCGGCGGTGTGGACCGTTCGACGCTGGAAGCAACTTCGCGGTTCCGAGTCCGGTCACGATTTCAAGTTCGGCTCGCCACGTATGGACAGGGCCCTGCTGACAATCTTCCGCGCCGAAAAACCCTGGCTACGCTTCGCCAACTTCCCCGCAGGAAGCTCACTGATGCTCGTCGCGCAGCGACGTGGGTAGCGTTCCCGGAGCGCAACTGACAATGTGCGCCAAACGCGCCTCGGGCGCGCACCGGTGGAATCCGCATTCCGCAATTCCGACCGTCCCATTTCCCTTGAGAATACACGGTGTTCCTCCCTATCAATTCGCAAAACAGCGATCTGGCGCGCACCGGCATCGCAAGGGTAGGAAGCTGTTGTGCGCGGACGATGCGAACCGTTCGCGATGCTCTTTGACAAGTGAATAGGTCGATCGGACCGATGCCCGTAGGTTCGGAGCCCGGCTGTGTCGTATCATGTCGTTTCATGTCGTTTCTATGTCGGTTGTATGTCGGTTGTATGTCGGTTTGGCGAAGGGTCGCCCGACCCCCATCGACGGCCAAGCGCCGGCCCGGCCAAGGTTTGCGTGGCGAACAGGAGGAAACGAGGAGCCCAAAACTTTTTTTGTGCTCGAGTGTCACAAGGGTTGGTCAACGAACGGGAGGGAACCACTGGCGTGCCCCCTACATCCGCTCGTTCGGTTGGAGTAGAGTGGCCTGTTCCAATGTCTGAATCGCTGCCCAGGATCACCGTCGTCACACCGTCTTACAACCAGGGTCCGTACATCGAAAAGACGATCGTCAGCGTGCTCGAGCAGGACTACCCGGACCTCGAGTATCTCATCCTCGATGCCTGTTCCAAGGACGAAACCGGCGACGTGCTGCGCAAGTACGGGGGTCAGGTGACGGCGATCGTCGAGAAGGACAAGGGGCAAAGCGACGCGGTCAACAAAGGCGTGGCCCGCGCGACGGGTGAGGTCATCGCGTGGCTCAATTCCGACGATACGTATGCGCCCGGCGCCCTGAGGACCGTCGGGGAATTCTTTGCAGCCCATCCGGACGTCGACGCGGTCTACGGTGATGCCGACTACATCGGTGAGGACGATCGCTTCATCGCAGAGTGCGTGCACCTGGAACCGTGGAGCCACCACCGGCTCGTGCACTACAGTGACTTCATCGTCCAACCGGCGTGCTTCTTTCGGAAGAAGGCGTTTGATGCAGTGGGTGGGCTGGACGTCGACGTGCACTTTCCGATGGACTACGACCTGTGGCTGCGCATGGCGAACAACAGCGCGCGGTTCGCGTACGTGAAACAGAAGCTGGCGCACTTCCGATGGTTCGGTGAGAACAAGACTGCCGTTGGGGGGATGACTCGCATGGACGAGATCAAACGCATCGCTGTTCGCGCCGGGGCGAGTGGGTTGCCTGCGTACAACAAACTGGAACTGATCAACCTCTACCTGGCCGAGGCGCTGGGCGTGTCGGCTCCGTTCAAGCTCTCGACGGCGATTGGGAACGTCGCTAAGGCAACCGGTGTGTTGGTGACGAGCCCACGAGCGATGAAGTCGATGTTCACACCACACGTGTGGCGAACCATCGCTGCGGGGCAAACCCTGCGGTCGTACGGGCGGCGCGTGCGGGCGGAGAGACAACGGGCCAAACCGAGCCCGTAGCGGGAATTGGGACTACGCGGCGCGCTCGATCACGGTCGTCACGTTCGCGCGTTCGACCCGATTGCGACCATTCGTCTTCGCCGCGTACATCGCCTTGTCGGCGGCCTCGACAATCGCCGTCTCGACCACGCTTGCATCGCTTACCCCGAAACTGCACGTGACCTGCAGCCGATGGGTGTTGTGCACAAACGAATGCCCCTCCACCGCGGCACGCATGCGCTCGGCGAGGCGCACGGCACCGTTCATGTCAACGCCGGGCGTGAGGATGACGAACTCCTCACCACCATAGCGGCACACGACGTCCTCCGTGCGGCTGACGTTCTGCATCAGCTGCGCCACACCCCGCAAGACCGTGTCGCCGAAGCCATGACCATGGGTGTCGTTGATCGACTTGAAGCGATCGATGTCAGCGAGGATGCAGCCCAGCGCCCCACCAGACCGTTTGACCTGCGCCAGTTCCGACGCCAGACGGTTGTCGAAGTAGGCGCGATTCCACATGCCTGTCAGCCCGTCGACCATCGCTCGCTGGGCGAGCAGGTCCAGCAGTTCCTTCGTCCGCAGGCAGGCCCGCACCCGCGCCTGTAGCTCGGCGGCATCAAAGGGCTTGGTGACGTAATCGACGGCCCCCAGGTCGAGGCCTTTGATCTTGTCATCGGTCGCGGTCATGCCGGTTAGGAAAATCACCGGGATGGATGACAGCGACGAGTCGGACTTCAGCAGTCGGCAGACGTCAAAGCCGTTCTGGTCGGGCATCTCGACGTCAAGCAGGATGAGGTCAGGCTTCGTTGCGCGAGCCGCGTGCAAACCTTCTGTGCCGTCATAAGCCGAGTGAAACTCGATCGACTCTGCGACAAGCCGTGCGCGCACAGCAAGGTGCATCATCTTCGAGTCATCAATCATCAGGACTTTGGACTTTTTACCGAGCATGAGAGACCTCCGCCGCCCCGTTGTAACCATCGACGCGCCGCACCAGCGCGATGAGCGACTCGACCTCCGACCGCACCTGTTCTACCGCCGATGCCGCATGGATGGACGCTTCGGTCGCACGAGCCAGATCGGTGATACCTTGGAAACCAAAACTGCCACCAGCTCCCTTCAACTGATGAACGACAACACGCAGCGAGTCCAGTTCACCCCGCGCCATCGCCTGCTGCATTGTGAACACTTCGTGGGAGAGGTTGGCGACGAACTCGACGAGGACGTCTCGCATGACCTCGTCATCCACGAGCGAGCTGCAGAGTGGCTCGGTCGGGCCGGCTCCTTGTTGCAACGCGCTGACGGGGTTCGCTCGCTTTTCGATCTGCCCCGGCGAGCCGCCAGCCGCCTTGAGCATTTGCTGAGCAGCCGTGCGGACGAGGAGCTGTCGATCGATCGGTTTCGTCAGGTAATCGCTGCAACCGGCCTGCAGGCACTTCGTGCGGTCATCGCTCATCGCGTGGGCGGTCAGTGCGACGATGGGCAGCGTGTAGCCCTTTGCGCGCAAGAAGCTGGCGGCCTGGTAACCGTCCATTTCGGGCATCTGCATGTCCATGAAGACCATGTCGAACCGCTCGGCCTCGACCCTCTCGACGGCGATGCGTCCGTTCTCGGCGATGACGACCTCGGCGCCGGCCTGCCGCAGCATCGCGCTGATGAACCGCTGGTTGTCTCGACCGTCCTCGGCCAGCAGGATGCGGCCCGACAACCGCACGGGTTCGTCGGTCCTGCCGTCCGTCTCGCGTGCCGCGGTGGCGTCGTCGATGTTTGTCATCCACGAGACATCGGCAGGCAGCTCGGCCTCAACGGTCACCTCGAACGTGCTCCCGTGGCCGTAGTCCGACTGGGCCGAGATGTCGCCACCGAGCAACCGCGCCAGCCGCCTGCTGATCGTCAGGCCCAAACCCGTGCCGCCATACTTGCGTGTGGTGGAACTATCGGCCTGGGTGAACGGTTGGAACAATCCGGCGATCTGTTTCTCGGTCATACCGATGCCGGAGTCGATTACGCGGAAACAGAGAAGCCCACCATGATCGACCTGCTGATGTTCGGCCTGCAATTCGATCGTCCCGGCGTGGCTGAACTTGACCGCGTTGCTGATCAGGTTCATCAGGATCTGCTTCAACCGCAGTGGGTCGGTGACCATCGTCCGCGGGATCGCTGACGCAAACGTCATCGTCAGCGCCAGGCCTTTCTCACCGGCCCGAGCGTTCATCAGTGACAAGACGTCGGCCAGCAGCGCCGACAGGTCGCACTCGATGCGCTCGACGCTCATGCGATCGGCCTCAATCTTGGAGATGTCCAGGATATCGTTGATCAGTTCGAGCAGGTGACGCGCATTTCGGCGGATGGTCTGCAGGTTGTCGTGCCAGTCCGACTTGCTCTGCCCGGGGTCGAGCATCATGTCGGCGAACCCGACGATCGCGGTGATCGGCGTGCGGATCTCGTGGCTCATGTTGGCCAGAAAATCGGTCTTGGACCGCGTGGCGCTCTCGGCGGCCTCCTTGGCCTGGTGAATTTGTTGCTCAGCGAGCTTGCGGGCCGTCACGTCGGCAAAGGTGACGACGAACCCGTCGGACTCGCCGAACTTGGCGATCGACTCCTCGAACCACGCAGTGATGCCATCGTGCAGGTAGTAGTGCTCGTGGCGGATCGCCTGACCCGTTTCGACAACCTTTGCGTACTTAGCAAAGAGCCCATCGACTGCTACGCCGGGGAAGAGCCCCAGCAGCGTCTGCCCGACAATCTCCTCCTGCGTCTTGTTCAACAGTCCCTCGGCCGCCGCGTTGATCATGACGTAGCGGAAGTCGACGATCGCCCCGCTCGGGTCGCGGATCGACTCGTACACCGACACACCGACCAGCGAGCTGTTGAGAACCGTCGTGAGCGTCGACTGCGTGCGGCTCATCTGTTCGTTGACGCGCTGCAACTCGCCGGTGCGGTTGGCGACGCGATGTTCGAGCATCTCGTGCGCTTGTCGCAGCTCGGCCTGCGTGCGGCGGGCATCATCAATGTCGGTGCACGTGCCGACCCATTGCAAGACGTTCCCGTCGTCATCGCGCATCGCCATCGCGCGGGCCAGGTGCCAGCGGAACGCGCCGTCACTGGCGCGGCGCATGCGATACTCAATCTCGAACGGCTTGTCGCTCGCCAACGCAGTGTTCCAGAGGGTATTGCATCGATCCACATCGTCCGGATGGATGACCCGCAGCCATCCCGAGCCACTAAAGGCGGCTTGGCTCAGACCGGTGTAGGCGTGCCATCGTTGGTTGCCGTAATCCTGCTGGCCGGCGGCGTTGGTCGTCCAGACCATCTGCGGCATGTTGTCGGCCATGAAGTGGTATCGCTGCTCGTTCAACGCGAGCGTGGAGGCGCGCTCCTCTACAAGTTGGTTGGCTACTTCAAGATCCGCTTGCCGACGGCATTGTGCCGTTATGTCCTTCTGACCGCGCACGCAGGCGATGATGAGAAAGACGTCTTCGAATGCGACCCACCAGACATGCTCGATCCATCGCCAAGGGCTGATCCAAAGTTCACCGTAAATCGACTGAGGCCACCACATGCCCCGTGCCCAGTGGTCCAATCCGGTGACTAAGGACGCAGTCACCAGTATGCGCCAGTCGCGATAGAATGCCAGGAACGCCAGCGACCCGAAGATCAGAAAGTGCGTCTCGACGCGCCCACCCGTCAGGTGAATCAGCAGGCCCGCCATCAGCATCTGCCCGGCCGCGATGACGTGATGCGTCAGCGCATAGGCAGGCCAACGCAATGCCATGGCGACTGGTAGCGAGACGATTGCAAAGCCGAGCGTCAGCGCGGTGATGACGTGGGGATGAACGTAACTGTCGAGCCCCCACCAAGTGCGCGGCGAAAAGAACAGCGCGATCACCACACCGGCGATGTACTCGGCCAACAGCAGGCCCGCGAAGAGTCTCGAGTTGCGGCGCTGCAAAATCAGGTGCTGCTGCCCGACGAGCGAACGCGTGCGCTCGTCGATGTCGTCAGTGGGCTGGCGGGCATTGATTGACATGGTACGACAGCTCCAGCGGCGGCAAAGTCGATCACCTTTGACAAGCGTGCTCGGCACGGGTCCTTATGGCTTCTTCGCGTCGAACAGTGGACAACCAAAGATGGGTGCCTGAGACATTCCCGACGACGTGCCGTTCAACAACCCCACGAGGGAGTCAGCCGCCGGGTTGTCACCTTCGTGCCCACGGGACTGGGTGATACCACCACGAAACAGCAGGTGCCCATCGCAGGAATAGAGCATGACATCGCCGGAGGTTTCAGCCCCAAAGCGAGTCGCCGCGCGACCGTCGAGATCGTGGAGAATCCGTACACCGGGCATTTCCAATGCCATTGCAGTCAGGTCGGTCGCCGTCCAACGTTCAGGCGCGCCCGGTGGATACATGAGCACGATGGTCGCTTCGACTGGACGTCGGGCCTGGTGCAGGACTTTTCTCAGTTCGACCAGGCTGGCGTGCGTACACGGACAACGCGGATGCGCGAACATCACCACGGACGGCTTACCCGCAAAACGTTCGATCGACGTGCCTTGCGGCCAATCACTGGGCGCGTCCTTCCGAGCGCCGGGCGTTTGATCGAAGTTGATCGCGAACGTCACGCCACAAGTGATGGCGACCACCCACACGAGCACCGTCAGCACGATGAACAAGGTTTTGAAGTTCATGCAGCTCCTGGCCGTGAGGGACCCTACGCGCAACGTGCAAACCCCCGACGAAGTGAGATCGGACTGCTCCAGAATCGACTTAACGGCTTTGGTAAGATTGAGCGTTATAGGACCGGCGTGATAGGAGATCGGCTAGGCGAGTTGTGATGGAGACCGCACTGGGTGACCGTGTGGTCGACCGATATGATGAGGCCCCCCCCCCGCTCAGATGAACGCGGCCTCAGGATGACGAACAGTCCCTCGAGATTTTACACCGGCTGCTTCTCGCGCTTGCTCGCGCCGCTCTCGGCGTACGCCATGGCGGCCTTGACCAATCCTATGAACAGGGGCTGTGGAGTGAGTGGGCGGCTGGTCAACTCGGGGTGCGCCTGCGTGCCAATGAAGAACGGGTGGACTTCCTGTGACAGCTCAAGGATCTGCATGATCGGGTAGTCCGGCGCTTTGCCGCTAAAGATCATGCCGTGCTCTTCCAGTTGTGGCACGTACTTCGGGTCGACCTCGTAACGATGGCGGAAGCGCAGCCGGATCTTTTCGGCATTGTTGAACAGCCGCGAGGCGAGCGTGTTGGGCTTGACCAGCACGTCCTTGCCACCCAGGCGCATGTTGCCACCGAGGCCTTCGATCTTCTTCTGTTCGGGGAGAATGTCGATGACAGGGTTGCGACAACCCGGAGCGAACTCGGTGCTGTTGGCGTCGGCAATGCCCACGACGTTGCGTGCGTATTCGATGACGGCCATCTGGAAGCCTAAACACAGGCCCAGGTAAGGCACCTTAGCTTCACGAGCGTAACGAATACATTCGATCTTGCCCTCGGTGCCGCGCACACCGAACCCACCGGGCACGATGATGCCGTGGCAATCACCGAGGCGTTTGACAACGTTGGCAGGGTCGATCGCGGTGGTGTCGAGCCATTTAAAGTTGACGTTCACACCGAGGTGTACACCGCAGTGCTCACCGGCCTTGATGATGCTGGCGTACGCGTCGCGCAGGCTCGTGTACTTACCGGTGACGGCCAGCGTCACGTCCTTGGTCGCCTTGCCGATGCGGTCGGTGAACCAGCGCCAGTTCATGCGGGCATGGTCCTCCACGCGTGTGTCAACACGGTCGTGCAGGTCCAGCATCTTGAGGACCTCGCGGTCCATGCCGGCGTCGCGCAGAGCCTCGGGAATCGTGTAGATGCTCTCGACGTCGTGCATCGTCACTACGCGCTTCATCGGCACGTTCGTGTACATGCTGATCTTCTCGCGGACCTTGTCTTTGACGGGATTGCTCGCGCGACAAGCGATGATGTCAGGCATGATGCCGACTTCCATCAGCCGTTTGATGCCCAACTGAGCGGCCTTGGACTTCTGTTCACCCAGCGCGCCGGGTTCGAGGACGTACGTGAGCGCGACGAAGATGACCGAACCTTCACCTTCCTCGTAAGCCAACTGTCGACACGCCTCGAGGTAGAACGAGTTTTCGTAGTCACCGACCGTGCCCCCAACCTCGACGAAGATCACATCGGCGTTGGTCTTGGCGGCCAGCTCGCGCAGGCGCAGCTTCACCTCACCGACGACGTGGGGAATAACCTGCACGTCGCGCCCGAGATAGCCTCCTTCACGTTCCTTCTTCAGGACGCCCGAGAGAATCTGACCGTTGGTCGTGTAGTTGCTGGCCGACAGGTTGATGTCGAGCAGGCGCTCGTACGTGCCCAGGTCCATGTCGGTCTCCATGCCGTCGTCCAGCACGAACACCTCGCCATGGCGGTACGGGTTGAGCGTGCCGCTGTCGATGTTGAGGTACCCCTCCATCTTGATCGGCGCAACGACAAGTCCCTTATCCTTCATGAGCTTGGCCAGCGACGAGCTGAAGATGCCCTTGCCCAGCCCGCTCATGACAGTGCCGACGACGATCACGTACTTGTGATGTCCCTTGCGATAGCCCTGTGGCATCGGCGTGTAAAACTCGGTCTCTTCGCCACCGGTCGATTGGCCAATCTTGGCGAGCAGCTCTTCGTTGGTCATTTCGTGTTAGTAGGCAGTAAGAGGTAGGCAGTAGGCAGGAAAGGCGAAGGGCTCGCATTTTCCTGCCTACTGCCTACTGCCTACCGCCTACTCTCCTTAAATCTCTTCACAAACTCGTCGTACTGTTCTTTCGTATCCACACCGTGCGTCGCGCGGTCTACTACGTGCACGTACATCGAGCAGCCGTGCTCAAGGGCACGCAGTTGCTCAAGTTTCTCAGTCAGTTCCAGGGGCGTTGGTGGCCAGGCAGCGTAGCGCAATAGGAAGTCTTTGCGGTACGCGTAAATGCCCAGATGCAGATAATACGCCGCGTTGCCCTCAAAGGTCGCTTCCCGACGAAACGGGATCGGTGACCGCGAAAAATAGACCGCCCTGCCATCGGGGCCGAACACAACCTTTACCAAGTTCGGGTTCGTGACATCGGCATCATCCCTGAACCGCGTCGCCGCGGTCGCCATGTCATCTTTTGATGTCTCCAAACGATGCACGAGTGCATCAATCGTCTCCGGCTCAATTTCCGGCTCGTCTCCCTGCACGTTGACGACGATGTCCACGTCATCCCCCAGCCCACGCGCCACCTCCGCGATGCGGTCGGTGCCACTGGGATGGGTTAGTGACGTCATCACGCACGTCGTCTCGAACTGTCGCAAAGCAGCGACGATCCGTTCGTCGTCCGTCGCAACCATCACCTTGCACACCCGCGTGCACCGTTTTGCTCGATCCACCACATGCTGAACGAGCGGCCTGCCCGTATCGGCGGCGAGAATTTTGGCGGGAAAGCGGGTGGATCCGAACCGGGCGGGGATGACAACAATTGCAGCCAAAGTCGTCTCGAAAAGGGAACGGCAGACGGCTAATGAACTGCAGAGCGAATGTACAGGACGAGTGCAGACCTGTCAATTTCAGATGAGGATCGCGCTACCGGATGCCTAAAGCGTCAGATTACCTCAAAACCACGCCCGTCCGGGTCGGCAATCGCGAGCGTGATGGCATTGATACACGCTGGCTTGGCCGGCACAATCGTCCGCGCGACCGACTGCAGTGTCGCAGCGGTTGTCAGCACGTCGTCGATGATCGTCACCCGCAGGCCGGTGACATCCTTTGGACGGATCAACCCGAACGCATGCCGAAGGTTTTCCGCTCGTTTGGCCCGCCCGTGGACATGCGTCTGGGTATCCGTAGCACGCAGTCGAACGACGGGTCGAACTACTTGCAACTTGTGGCGTGACCATCGCTTGGCGATCCGGTTCGCGATGACGTCCGCTTGGTTGAACCCGCGCTTGATGTGCCGCCACCAGTGCAACGGAACGGGCAACAGCACGTCCGTCTCAGCCAACACACGATCCGCCCGGCCACTGGCGAGCAGTGCATCGGTCAAGCGCTCGGCGATCGGCCATTTGCCGTGGTACTTGGCACGATGGACGAGGTGCTTCAGGGGATCGCTGAGCGTCCCCAGCCGGATGATCCGTTCAAAGTGCGAGATGCCCGCCCCTTCGCACCAGGGACAGGGCATGCCATCCTCGGCCAACGGCATCGCACAGCATTCGCAACGGCCGGCGTGCTGCAGGCCGACTAATTGCTCGTTGCAAGCCGAACAAAGAAACTGACCATGCTTGGCTGACGCCTCGCACGACGCGCACGTCGCGGGATAGCAGAGATGGAGCACATCCCCACCCAGTCGTCGGACTTGCGAGATGACCGGGCCGATCCCCATAGAGAACCAGACTACCAAACGATCGCAAACTTAGGAAAAACTTCAGCGATTCGCGTCAAAGTAAAACTTTGCGACATCACGGTACATGCTTGGGATTGCTTCTAGTGGCACAGGCACGCCAGACGAAGGAGCGATTTCCCGACCGTCAGATCGAACCGTCCCCGATGGCTTGATGATGCCGGGACTTACGCGATCGTTCGACGAAACCCCTGTCCCATCGCTGAGGACAACCTGTGGTTGCCCACTGCCCCGCGCGATGCGAGACGCATTGGCATCCGTTAAGTCGGGCGCTTGTCCGGGTGCGTTATCAGCAGGATTGGCCGACGCCGGGTCAGTGGACGTGCTCATGCCCATCCCGGAGCCATCGCTCGTGTTGCCAGTGGCGTCGCTACCACCGCGAACCGCAGAGGCATTCGCGGGGTCAGAGGAGGGGTCGATTGATCGATCAACGGACTGAGCACCTCCCGGCGGCCGGGTCGAGGTTCGTTCACCACGTGCCTGCTGAAGGTCGTCGTCTACCGAAACACCAGTGAAGCCACTCGTTCGGTTCTGCTCGCCAGTCGCCATCGCGTCACCGGGTTGAACGGTCATCGCCGACAGGACGAGCGCCATCGCGCTGACCAGGCCGATACCACTCCACGCGCGCGCACCAAACCGCTGCAATAGCACATCACCAGGCCGCAGCGATGCCGCACGCCGATGCGCCTGCATCACCACCAGTTTCGCCCAGGGGTCGGTTGATGCCCGCATGGTCAGCGCGGTCGCGAGCAGATCATGAAGTTTCAACTGCCGATCGGCTTCGCTGGTTGTATCCAATAGTGTCGGGTGTCTCACAAAGCCGTGAAGCACGCCTGCGATCGCGCCGAGCGCGATTGCCGACATGGCGATGCCGGCGCCATCGAGTTGTCGCCACAACATCACGCCAGCAAGCGATGCCCCTGCGATCGCACCGATCGCGATTCCAAACCCGGCCGACTCGACAACACGCCACGCAACTCGGCGTCGATGGACGGCCTGAAGGAAGCGGTCGAGTTGGTCAGTCGGCCCACGCATTTTGTGGTTTTGCGAGTCGCACCTATCCGCCGGTGCCTTTCAACTCGTCCACCGCCTGCCGCAGGCAGTCCAGATGGGGGTTGATCTCCAAGGCGTGCTTGTAATGTTTAATGGCTTGATCGTTCTCACCGAGATGCGCATGGCAGTGGCCGAGGCCGGCCCAGGCGCCGAAATGGTCGGGCATCAGTTCGACGGCGCGATGGCAATCGTCGATCGAAGCCCGAAATTCTTCGCGAAGATAGTGGACGATTGCCCGCTGGTTGTATGCCTCGGCGAACTTGCTATCGAGTTCAATGGCTTGCGCGAAATGCTGTTCGGCAGTCTCAAGGTCGCGATTGTTTAAGCTTTCAAGCCCTGCCAGCAGTTTCTTGTGTGCAGCAGGCTCACCCAGACGAAACCAGATCGACCACAGGGCATGCTCGGCCATTTGGTTGACCACCGGATCGGGGTCACGCAGTTGGCGAGCCAGATCACAGATGCACTTGCGTCCTCCCACAAGGCTTAAGGCCAGCGCCGCGACCTTGCGAACGTCACATTGCGAGCACGAGAGCAGATCCGTGATTTCCCGCGGAGTCCAGCGCGTGCGAAGCAGCGTGCATAGACCCTGCAGGTCGCGCGATTTTAGCAGGGGTTGTACTGCTTCGAGGAAGTTTGCGGGATCGATGGACGACACTACATTCACCGCAAGGACAGTAGGCAGGCCCAACCGGCGGTTCTATAGCCGGTAAACACCCGGCCACTAATAGTTGGCACTGGGCCGCCGATGGTTCGGGCCTTCCTTAAGCTCATCGGCTGGGGTCGCTTCCGGTGAAAACGGCGCCGCGTAGTACGCCCGCCGCTGCGACTCTGTGTCGCCCAGTCCTCGTGGCACATAGCCCGTCTCGAGCTTGTCCGCGCACCCACTGATCATAATCAACGACCACGCCACCGTCGCGACAATAGTAAAAACGCTTGTCTTCACATCGCTAACGATAACCCGACGGCATAACTGGAACAACCGGCACGGACGAATGGGGTTATGGGACGGCACTTGGTTCCCTCTCCCGATACGCCGGGAGAGAGGTAAGAGACTTCGCGTCTCCGTGCTTTCCAAGCGTTGCATCGCTGTCGTCATCCCGCAACAATGTCCCGATGGCGAAATACGAGGTTCCCGCGCACATCGAAATCGCGGCGCTAAAGGCTCAGCAAGTTCAGGATGTCGATTTAATGGCGTCCGGCCCGGGCACCCCTTGGGAGGATCGGGGATCGCATGGCTCGGCATCGGCATACTTTAAGACGGCTGGGCTCACGCTTTTCAAACCGGTCCAATTATTCAAGCTGATGCGCCGGCCGAACTCGATCACCGATTCACGTGGATTTCTGTTCATCAATGGCGCGATGTGGTCACTCGCGGTCCTGCTGCACGCCGCCGTGCTAATGGCGCGCGGGCTGGTTGGCAGCCCTGCGACCGACCTGCTGCTGCACATTGCACTCATCCTCGCGGCACCGTTCATCCTCTTCGGACTGATCACGATCGCGACAAACGTCTACAGCCCGCTTGTCGAAGGGGAACTGAAAAAGGGCACACCGCGCACGCTGGCCCAGAACGTCTTTTTATACGCGACCGGTCCGAGCGTAATCGCCCCGTTGCTCGTGCCGATCCACTGGGCCGGCCTTGCAGTGCCATTGCTGTGGATGGTCGTTGTCGCAGCGGTCGGTGCACGGTCGCGCATGCGGCTGAGCGTCGCGGGGTCGATCATCAGTGTCGTGCTGGGCATGGGCGTCGCCGGCGCGGTCGCGGTCGGCGCTTACTTTGGCATTAATCGACTTTTGTGGCTGATCACGTAGTGCGTAACCGCGACGCTCAACACACGCACACCCGCCGGCAACTGCTCGCACGCATCAACCGCACGTACGAAACGGTCGACGACGTGATTGCGGTCGGCCCACTGCGCGTGCCCTTCACGCGCGTGAAGAACCCCGACAGTGTGCTCGATAGGGTCGCGGACGACATCGACCATCGCGAGCGCAAGACCGGCGTACGCGTGGACGACATTCAGCACCTGCCCTACTGGGCCGAACTCTGGGACAGCGCCTACGGCGCATCTCAGCGCATCGTCGACCGCTCGACCGGCTGGGGACTTCAAAAACAGAACGTCCTGGATTTAGGCTGTGGCATGGGCCTGACCGGCACCGTCGCTGCCATGCTGGGCGCGAAGGTGATGCTGGCGGACCTCGAACAGGCGGCCTTGCTGTTCGCGCAGTTGAACACCCTTCGCTACGGCTCGCGCACCCGACAGCTCGACTGGCAGACCGACCGGCTCGGCGAAACGTTCGACCTGATCGTCGGCGCCGACATCCTGTACGACAAAACGCAGTGGGAATACCTCGACGCCTTCTTTCGCGCGCACCTGGCCACCAAGGGTGTCGTGCTGCTCGGAGAACCCGGTCGGCAGACCGGCGATCTGTTCGTCGACTGGATCGTCGCCCGCGGGTGGTCGCTGGACCGCATCGAGGTGAAGATCCGCCAGCGCGACAAGCCCATTCGCATCTTCGAGCTGAACCTCTAGTTCGACCGAACGGTTTGACTTTCCAACCCGCTCTCCTACGCTCGGCTTTCGGAGTGATAGCATTTTCATGAGTGAATCGGCTTTCCAACTCGTGCAACTGGCGTACTGGCTGAGCCTCGCGACGTGGTTCGGCGGCGTGCTGTTCGTCGCGATCGCGTCGCCGGTCATTTTCCGCACCGTGATAGAGCATCGGCCGATCCTGCCGAACGTATTGTCGGTGAACCTGGAAGACCAGCACGCCACCCTGCTAGCCGGGTCGATCGTCGGCGATCTCATCGACCGGTTAACGCGCGTGCAGTTGATCTGCGCCGCGGTGCTGGGGTTGACACTGCTGATGCAAGGTTTCGCGATCGACATCAGCAGTGGCGCCGACATCCTGCGCAGCAACCGAAGCGCGTACGTGCTCCGCATCCTGCTCTTCGTCGCGGCGACGGCGATCGTCGTGTACGACTGGCGAATCGTTTGGCCGCGCGTCGTCGCGTTCCGCAAGACGTACATCGACAACGCCGACGAGCCGGACATCGCTAACCCCGCCAAGGATAACTTCGACCGCGAACAGCGTCGCACGGTGACGCTGTTGCTGGCAGTCGTGGCATTGCTGCTTGGGATGATCGTCCTTAGCGCAAACGTGACCCCAAAAGGTGGCCACGTGACGATCGAAGCGGGACAGTAAGAGCACACCGCCATGCCACGCCCGCCTTCGAAAACATTCCTCGCCCGCAAGGCGCGCGTCGATGTGATCCTGCCGATCCTGAAGCGCACGTATCCGCTAGCCACCTGCAGCCTCGATTTCGCCAACCCTCTTCAACTACTCGTCGCGACGATCCTGTCTGCGCAGTGCACCGACGTGCGCGTGAACATCGTGACGAAGTCTCTATTCAAGAAGTACAAATCTGCCAAGGACTTCGCGGACGTCGCGCAGGAGACGCTCGAAAAGGACATTCAGTCGACCGGCTTCTATCGTAACAAGGCACAGAACATCCGTTCGATGGCCGCCGACCTGGTCGAAAAGCACGGTGGGCAGGTCCCTCGGACGATGGACGAACTAACGACCCTGGCGGGCGTCGGTCGAAAGACGGCCAACGTCGTGCTCGGCAACGCGTTCGGCATCAACGTCGGCGTGACCGTCGACACGCACGTCACGCGCGTCGCGGGTCGACTGGGCCTGACGAAGGAAGCGGATGCCGTGAAGATTGAGCAGGACTTGATTCCGATTGTCCCACAAGAGGACTGGGCGCTCTGGTCACATCTGTTGATCTATCACGGACGTGCGATCTGTATCGCACGCAAACCCAAGTGTGCGGAGTGCCCGTTGCGCGAGTGGTGCCCATCGGCGCGGATCTTCCTGGATATGTGAATGCGACGAAGCGCAAAGGCGCAAGCGGTTCAGGAATATCGCTTGCGCTAGTGCGCTTTTGCCCATAACGCAACTAAGCCCGGCTTATTCCGACCCATAAGTCGGCTTTTACGACTGCCCTGATCATCACTTAGATTCCGTGATCTAACCCCGCGCCCTCTCCTGTGTCTAACCTTGCAACAGGAGCAGTTATGTCAATGACAACGGGACGTAAGAGTTGGGCGTTGGCTTTGTCCGCAGGTGGCTTGGCCTTGGCATGCATGGCTGCGGCGCCGGCCCCGGCGCGGGCGGGGGACTTCAGCATCGGGTTCGAGTTCGGCAGTCATAGCCGGTCGGACCATGGCGCCATCCGCATCGAGAAGACCGCCCGCGTGTGGGTTCCCGCGACCTACCGCACGGTCTGCGAGCAGGTCTGGGTCGAACCGATTTATCGCTCCGAGTGCGAACGCGTCTGGGTTCCTGACCGTTACGAGGAACGTTGTGAGACGATCGGCTGGGGACACGCCCGCCGCGAACGTATTGTCCGGGTGCTGGTCGAACCGGCCCACTACGAGGAACGTGAACGCAAGGTGCTGGTGGCCGAGGGTTACTACAAAACCGTCGAGCGACAGGAACTGGTCTGCGAAGGCCACTGGGAAGAGCGCCCGGTCTACTCATTCGGCGGCTTAATCAAGGGTCGCGTCGATAACGATGATGATTATCACGATCGCAGGGACGACTGGCGCGACAACCGCCGGGACGACGACCGGCACCGTGACGACCGACGGGGTGACGGTCGGCGGGACAGTGACTACGGACGCGGGAACGACGACCGGCGCGACAACCGCCGTCACTGATCTGTCGTTGAGACCGGCGCGTCGGGCGATAACGTCCTGACGCGCCGCTCGGCGTCGGCGGCGATCCGTTCCCACCCCTGGCGCGATTCCAATTCATCCCCATATGTCTGCGGCGTGCCAATCCGCGCCCGCACGCGCTGACCCGCTCGCGGCCAGTTCGATCCCGGTGGCATCGCGCTGAACGCCCCTTCCAGATGACACGGCACCACCGGCACGTTCGTACCCGCGACGAGCATGCCCAAACCGGGCTTAAACCGGCCCATCGCGCCGTCGCGGCTGCGCGTCCCCTCGGGAAACAGGATGAACACGCACGAACCACCCGTCAGCCGCTCGCGTAGGTCGGCCATCTCGTGGCGACCCGCGCGCTTGCGCCACAGCGGCAGCGCGTTGAGCATCGTCGCTGCGAACAGGCTAACCGCAGGCGTCTCAAAGAAGGTGTCGCCCGCGACGATCGGGAAGACGCACCCGCGCAGGCGCCCAGGCAACGCCGTCGCAAGCACGAGCGCATCGAGATGACTGCTGTGGTTGGCGATAAGGACGAACGGCGGAACCTTGGGCAGATTGGCTTGGCCGATCACGTCAACCCGGTGCGCCAATTTCAGGTAGGACCGCGCCGCACCCCACCACGCCAGTTGCGCTAGCAGTTCGCCCGTGCCACTTTCGCGATGCGTGCTGCGCAGTCGCTCGGATAACGGCAGACCGAGGTCGCGTGCGGGTTGGAGTTTCCAATCGTGCATCACCCACTCCCGGTGAAGATGCGAGGCCATGGGTACGACTCGACCTGATCGAAATACCCGATGTAATGAAACGCCGCCGGCGCGACGAGCACGAGGCTGTCGAACCGGTCGAGCAATCCGCCGTGCCCTGGCAATAGCGAACCCATATCCTTGATGCCGACATCGCGCTTAACGGAAGACAGAAGCAAATCGCCCATCTGTCCGAGCACACCGACGATCAAGCCGAGCGCAATCAGGTGTACCGGTTGATCCAACGGCGTGCCACGGAAGACGTAGTGACCGAGCGTCGCGACGAGGATGAGCGTGAGCGTCGCCGCCCCGATCGCCCCACCGATCGTCTTGTTTGGACTCGTCTGTGGCGCAAGCTTGCGCCGCCCGAAGAGTTTACCGGTGATGTAGCCGAAAATGTCGTTCAGCTCCGTTGCCATCAGCAGCAGGAAGACGATCGGCCGATAGCCGGGACTGTTAGCGAAGTAACCGAGGTGTCCCAGGCAGACGCCGAACAACATGTACCCCAACACCGCGAGGCCCACGCGCTGAATGTACCCCTGCGGGCGGTCACTGAGGATGCACGCGGTGACGATCAGGATGATCGTCAGCGACGGCAGCGCGACGAAGAAGTTGTACCAGTTGTCGATGACGGTGAACGTGATCGCGCCGATGCCCGCGACGACGAGCAGGCTGGCGATGCGCTCGCGAAACAGGCCGGTGGCGCGGGCGTACTCGCGATAGCAGAGCAGGCTGAGGATGCCCACGCCGACAATGAAGTACGCCGCCCCGGCGAGCACCGGCAGCGCCATCATCGGGACGAGGATCATCCACGACCGCCACCGCAGCATCAGTTCGTGCCGGCGAACTGTGTCGACCTTGCCCGCCCGCGATAATGCGAGAATGACGACCGGCGCAATCGCGAGCAACGATGTCACGACAATCGACAGCCAGAAGACCACCGGGTCGGTGAACGCCTGGCGCACGTCGAACAGTCGTTGGCGAACCGCGTCGTTCATCGTCTGGCCCCACCACCACCGCCGCCTAGCGCCGATGCGATCCGTCGCAGCCGGCGGATGCACGTCCAGGCCGATCCGATCGTGATGATCCACAGCGCGATCGTCGGCAGGTGCATCGCAACCTTATCGCCACCACGCCATATGAACGGCAGCGCCGCGCAAGCCAGGGACGTCACGATGACGACCGCCATGCGCTGTTGTTTGGCCATGGGTCCGCAGAACTGACTCGGCGCGCCTGCAGCCTTGCCCGCGGCGCGGATGTACGCTGTCATTGTCGCCACCAGCGCTGCGGCGGACCCCAACGGCACATTGCCACCCACGGCGTAGCCCAGGCCAATCAGGATCGCTGCGTCCGACACGCGATCGGGGACATCGTTGTATAGCTCACCGGTTGGGGAGCTCGTACCCGACTCGATCGCGACCATTCCGTCGAGCATGTTCGCCAGCAACCGAAACGGCACGAGCGCGGCTGCAAGCACGAAGCACAAGCGTGCTCCAGGTTCCGAAACGTGACTCGTCGCGACAAGCACTGCCCCCGCTGCGACACCGGCGATCATACCTGCAACCGAGATCGCATTGGCCGACACGCGCGCCGCCGCGAGACGTTTGGCCATGGCGCTAAACGCGCCGATGCGCCTTGCGGCAATCGGGCGGCGGTCGGGCGTGTCGTAGTCTGTGGTCGACATCGGTTCGCGCGAGTCTAATCGACGTTCGTGGGGAAATCTCGCGTCTTCATGACGAACCCATTTCCTCGATTGCCATGACACCCCGCACGACCTAAAGTCCGCTTTGTCCCTCGTGGTGGAGCGTCTTCCCGCATGTCCCAATCGGTCGCTACGTCCTCGCAATCGGCTGGTGGCGTACTGCGCGCCTTGCGCTCGCCTCAATTTCGGTTGTACATCAGTGGCCAGGGCATCTCGCTGCTCGGCACATGGGTGACGAAGGTCGCCACGAGCTGGGTCGTATACGAACTGGTCCGCCGCGACCCGGCATCGACCGAAGCCACCGCCGCCGCGATGCTGGGCATCGTCAACTTTGCCGGATTGTTTCCCACACTCGTTCTAGCGCCGCTCGCGGGAGTGTTCGTCGATCGCCACGATCGGCTGAGCGTGATGCAGACCACGCAGGTCGCGGCGCTGCTGCAAAGCGTCGCGTTGGCGGTGCTGGCGATCACGCATACGATCACGATCCCGCTCATCATCGGGTTGCAGGTAGTGCAGGGAATCATCAACGCCTTTGACGCCCCGGCGAGGCAGGCATTAACGGTCGACCTCGTCGGACGGCGAGAAGACCTGCCCAATGCGATCGCACTCAACAGTTCGATGTTCAACGGCGCGCGCCTCGTCGGCCCGATGATCGCCGGCGCCATCCTCGCCAAGTCAAACGCCGGCTGGTGCTTCACGATCGACGCGATCAGCTACCTGGCCGTCATCGGCACGCTGATGGCGATCAAGCTGCCACCACGCGCTGTCGTCGTGTCGCGCAAGAGCCCCGCCCACGAGCTGCGTGAAGGCTTCGCGTACGCGTTTGGATCGGCCCCAGTGCGGGCGCTGCTGTTCCTGTCGGCGATGACGAGCATGTTCGGCATGTCGATGCAGGTGCTGCTGCCGATCTTCTCGACCCGCCTGCAATCGGGTTGGACCGGCCCGCACGCGTATGGCGCACTAATGACGGCCATGGGCATCGGGGCGCTCTGCGGGACAATCTATCTCGCGACGCGCAAGACGGTCGTCGGCCTTGGGCTGGTCATCTCGGTGACGGCGGTGTTAATGGGGCTTTCGATGATCGCGTTCTCATTCCTGACACACCTGTACCCCGCGTTGCTCTTCGGCACGATCGCAGGTGGGTCGATGGTCTGCACGATGGCGGGGTGCAACACGATTCTGCAGACGATCGTCGACGATCGAATGCGCGGCCGACTGATGGCCTTTTTCACGATGGCCGTCATGGGCATGGCACCGTTCGGAAGCCTGCTGGCCGGTGCCTTATCGGCCAAATTCGGCGCATCGCATTCGGTGCTGATTGCGGGATGCTGCACGGTGATCGGCGCACTCATTTTTGCCAGTCGACTGCCGGGTTTGCGTCCGATTGTTCGGCAGATTTACATCGCAAAGGGCATCCTGCCAGAGGTCGCCGTGGGGATTCAAGCAGCCAACGAAGCGACCACACCTGTTGACGTGAAATTCACGACCACGGAAAATCGCTTAGCCTCCCGCCCTGCCTCCGGTTAAATTCCTTTTCATATGAAGTCTCACGAAGTCATCCGGCAGGCAGTGGACGAACCGGGCGTCAAAGCCGTGGCGGCAGCGCTCAAGGTATCCGCTGCCCTGGTCTACAAATGGTGTGAACCCCCAGCAGCGAGTGACGACCCCGACCAGTCGGGCGCCCGCAACCCGCTGGACCGCGTCCGCGACATGTACCAGCTAACCAAGGACATCCGTCTTATCCGCTGGCTCTGCAACGAGGCGGGTGGCTTCTTCGTCGCCAACCCGTCTCCCGACCTGCGCAAGAACACCGACGAGCAGATCTTCAGCGAGACCCGTGGCATGGTGCGCGACTTTTCCGAACTGCTCGACGTGGTCACCGAGTCGGTCGAGCACGACTCGCACGTCGACGCCAAGGAGGCCGACGAGATCCGCCAGAAATGGGAAGACCTCAAGGCCTGCGTAGAGCGCTTCGCGATCGCCTGCGAATCGGGGCATTATCGCAAGGGGAAATAAGGGGTTTCCACCGGTTGCCGTCCCTTGAACCATCATTGCCCCCATGCCATACTGAGGCGTTCGCCACCCACCGGGCGGACTTAAGAGGACGTAAGAGAATTGCAATGAAAGAAGCAGACGCACTGGACAGCATCGTTAACGAGCAATCGCAGGAGACCGCAGAGCCCGCAGTACACCTGGGTCGCGCCGACGTCGAGGAAGTTCACAAGCTCGCCGCCAAGCTGATCGATAAGCTCAATGAGTTGCCGCAAGGCGACATGGTCGGGGAGATCGTCGCCAATGGGCTCAAACTGCTGCGCGACAATACGAACCGCGGGGACATTAAGCTCATCAACAAGTCACTCAAGGAACTGCGCTACGCGTTGAAGGTGTTCGCACCCTATCGCGACGTCCGCAAGATCAGCATCTTCGGGTCGGCCCGCACGAAGGAAGACCAGCTCGACTACATCGCCGCTGCCGACTTCGCGCGGAAGATGGTCGAGCATGGTTGGATGGTCACGACCGGCGCCGGTGGTGGCATCATGGCCGCCGGGCACGGTGGCGCAGGCGCCAAACCGTCCTTCGGCCTGGCGATCCGCCTGCCGTTCGAGCAGCACACCAACGAGTTCATCGCCGGCGATAAGAAGCTGATCAACTTCAAGTACTTCTTCACCCGCAAGCTGATGTTCGTCCGCAGCAGTCATGCGGTCGCGATCTTCCCGGGTGGGTTCGGCACGATGGACGAAGGGTTCGAAGTCCTCACGCTCGTGCAGACCGGCAAGAGTGTCCCCACCCCGATCATCTTCGTCGACAAGCCCGGCGGGAAGTTCTGGGACGCCTGGCAGGACTACGTCAAGGACCACCTCCTGGCCCGTGGACTCATCAGCACGCACGACCTGGCGCTCTACAAGATTACGGACAACATCGACGAGGCCGTCGAGGAAGTGCGGCACTTCTTCAGCAACTATCACAGCGTCCGCTACAGCCGCGAGGACATCATCATCCGGCTGAACCGCCAGCCAACCGATGCGCAGCTAGCCGAGATCACCGAGAAGTTCAGTGACATCAAGGTCAAAGGCGACTTCCGCGTCAGCGGTCCGCTGCCGGTGGAGAAGGACGAGCCAACCCTGGCCGAGCTGCCACGATTGGTCTTCACGTTCAACCGGCGCGACCACGGCAAGCTGCGAATGTTGATCAATCACTTGAACGACCTGCCGGCGTAGGTGATGCGTTTGCCTGCGGTCCCCTCTCCCCCGTGTGCTCACGGCACGCCGCTAGAGGGGGTGTGCCCTACTCCTTCTTTAAGATCGCCATCGTTCGGCCCTTC
>Ga0163144_10002018_pt1 | contig 47383 bp, 42 predicted proteins | sample OliLak19BULKMAT1_FD_123175 | JGI IMG/M metagenome (GOLD analysis project Ga0163144, IMG submission 123175) | Freshwater microbial mat bacterial communities from Lake Vanda, McMurdo Dry Valleys, Antarctica - Oligotrophic Lake LV.19.BULKMAT1 | ecosystem: Environmental > Aquatic > Freshwater >... | reverse complement strand
GTACGGAAAGTTGTATGCGGAAGAGGCGGAGTTGATTTCGAGGGCGTCGTCGAACGTCGAAGCGCCGCATGACGATGCCGACTCCTCCCGAGAAGTTCGAGCTCCCGGACATCGACGTGGCCGCCGCCGCTGAGCGGCTGTTCGCCGCGATTGCAGGCGAGGTCTGGGCGAAGGCGACGTTCGAGCAGACTCGATGCTCCCGCCGCTGAACGCCTATTCGTTGGACGGCGGCACGGTACGCCGGGTTCCCCGCGCGAGCGCGTCCGCCGGCCCTCTACCAGGGAAGCGCAGGTGCGCGCTCCCCGCACCTGCAGGGATGGCCGCCCGCGCCCGCGCCACCGGGGGCGCAGCCCCGCAACTCGTAGGCTGGGCGACGCTGCGAGGCGGGACGCGCCCTGCTCAAGCGCGCAGGTGCGTGAGTGGAGCGAACCGCTACACTCAGCAGCCACGCGTGCAGCCCCAACTCCGCTTCCAGATCCGTCGCGCACCCGAGGCAGAGGCGTTCCCCGCGAATTTCGTTCGGGTGGAGCGCGTCGGCGGCGACATCGTCTCCACGTTCGTAGCGCGCGGCTCGAAAACCTTCGCGGTCGATGTGCATTGTTCCGTCCCGACAGCACGCAGCATAGTTCCGCTGGCCGACCAACTCGCTGTTCAGTCTCCGCAACTTAAGGCTGCGATCGCCCGAGAAAACTCAGAGGTTGTCTGGGAAGGGTCGCTTGAGAGCGCCATCTTCCCATGGCTGCCCGTGCGCGCCGCCGTAACGATGGCGAATGAACTCCTCGAACACGGGATCGTAACTGTCAACTTCGCGTGTCCAAGCCCGCTCGGGTTGCCCGCCCCAGATCCTGCAACCAACACAATCGTAATTCTATCGGGACTTGAAGTGGCTGTGTCGCTCGAGGTCTTCGCGGCCTGGATTAGCGCGCTCGCCAAAGCTGCCGCCCCAGCGCCGGAGACCTGAGCATGGCAACGCCCACAGGAGAATGCCAACAAAGGCGCCCCGTTGAGTCGAGCCCGTCGCAAGCCCCGGTTGCGCGAGCACGCCTGCTTGAGATTCCAAGGCCGGCTGCTGCGCAATATGCGACATCGATCTCCGTCACGCCGGAGTTCACCCGTCCGAGTGCTACGATCGCGCGCTCATCGGGTATTTCCGCTGGCCTCTCGTCGGTTCTAGTCGGCGCCACAATAACCTTCCTCTTGGCGCAGCCTTCTCCAGCCGCCGCGCGACCCAACGCCCCTGCGGCGGGAGCAACCGCTGGCCCCGGTATAGTATCAGGCCTTATGGGGGCGCCGTCGGAGGAGCAGCTCGATGCTCTGGCCTCCTCGGGGATTGATCGTCTTCTTCCCTACAGCGCACGCTCAGCGCCCCCGGCGATTCGTGCCATCGCTGCGTACGCCGCCCGTCTCGTGCCTGACGGGGTCGCGGCACGGGGGTTGATTCAGACCCTACTACGCGACGTCTCCCCTCTGGTTCGGGAGGCCGCTGTCTTGGCCGCCGCTCACCACGCCGACGAAGAGATTCTCTTGTTGCTCCAAACGATCGCGAGCGACAGTACAGAGAGTCCTGGCGTTCGGCTGACAGCGGCCGATGTTCTCGCTGATCTGCAACAGCAATGATCCTTGGCACTCGTTCGCCTCACTCGGCTTCGGGAAATCGCGTCGGCCGACGCCAGTGACGTATACTTGCATTGCCTCCGCCGGGGCACCGAGGTGGACACCGAACTCTCTGTGTATGAGATTGAACGGTCGGACTTCGCGGAAATGGTGCTTGAGCACTATGCCGCTACGGGGAACAACCCACCCGACGGAGCTTCTGGCATGCACGGTATCGATGTCGCTGGCTGCGGCATTCAGGCCCAGAATGCGCCGTACTCGACAGGGTTTCCGCTGTACGACGGGCGCCATCGGTATTTGCCGCTTCCTGACGAGTCGCACGGGATGGCCCTCGCATCGTGGATCGCTGAGGATTTTCATTGTGGCCGGGCCCATCTGATCTCGTGCACAAAGCTAGACCTGCGCCGCTGCCTGGCGAATCTCCGCGAGCAGGCTCACTGGCGCGCCTTTCTTGAGAGTAATACTCGGTGGGCAAGGTTCGCGGCCCCTTGAAACCCCGATCGCCGTGACGCGACGCTACAAGATCGCGAGAGCTTTGCGCCGCCGTCCAACCTGCCGTTGCAACGGACGGGCTCGACCGACGATCACGCTCGCGCGCAGCACCGCGACCAGAGCCTTCGCGAAATCGACGCGCCGCTCGCCGACATCCTATTCATCGCTCAGCTCACCGCCCTCGCGCGGCCCCGCCGACCAACGACGCCACTGCTCGCCGACGAACGCCGCCCCGACCGCCTTGCCCTGCGGCGTCGCGATCAACCCGCGACACAGCTCCGCAGCACCGACCAACCACGCCGTGCGATCCGCAAGCTCACCCCACGCACGAAGCAACCCGTCGCACAGCTCCACTCCATACAGCTTCGCGAGTACTGAGACCTGCTCGCCGAGCCCCGCATCCAGCCCCGGCGACGAGAACACCTCGAGCAGCCCCCGCGCGAGCTCGACATCCTCGACACGACACGACACGACACGCGACGCGCACCGCAGCGACAATCAACCCACCGCACATCACAGCCGATCCGATCCGCCGCCTCACGCAACGCCGCAGCGCGCAGCGCATCACCGTTCTTGAGCCGCGCCCAGTCGAGCCCACGCTCGGTGTACTCGTGATCGAGCAAGAACACGAGCCGATCGGGCCGCACACGCCCGCGCTTGTCCCTCCCATACCGCAGCTCGACCAGCGCATCGAAGTGCGCCTGCACTCGCTCCGCGAGCGCGTCGATCACCGCCCCCGACGACGGCGCAGCCCTGACCTCACCCGCCACCTTCGTGCGCGCACGCAGCACGAACGTCAGCACCACACGATGCCCACTGTGAAGGGATCGAGCAAGCAGCTCGTGTGCATCGGGTTTTTCGGGGACTGCCGGCACGAGGTGACGCCGGTGACCAGCGTCCCGATCATGTCGTCGTGCTTCTCGGAGTCCTGGTGCGGCACAAAAAACTGCCCGTGCTCGTACACCAGCAGGTCGTGCAGCTCGGCGCGCAGCGTCGTCGTCTCGGGCAGTCCGAGATCGTCGCGAATCTTCGCGAGCAACTCCGCCTCGGCCTCGCGCCACGGCGGATCGATCGTGACGAGCGAGCGCGCCACGACCCACGTGTCCCGCACGCGCCGATCGTGCAGCGTCTGCGTCCCCTTGCCGTACTTCGCCGGCTTCGCCACGCGGATCAGCGCAGCCGCAGCGACACTCGACACCGGCAACCCGATGCGCCCAGCCCCCTTCACACTGAGCCACATCCGCGACGCGTCGACGACGACACGCGTCGCAAACCGACCTGCAGCACCGACGCCGGCGAGCACGTCGACGACCTCGAGCAGCTGCGCGCGCGCCATCGGCGACCGATGATAGCCGGGAGTCCGACGCGCGAACGACTCGCGCAGCACGTTGCGCGGCTCGCCTGGCCCCACCCCTGCGGCTGCGCTACAACTCTCGAGTGGAACCGCGCTCCGGAATCATCATGAACGGCGCCGTCGTCCTGGACGAGACGGAGGGTCTCGTCGAGGGTGCACGGGTGACCGTGTTGATCGACGAGCCCGACGACGCCCCCGTCAGTGTCGACCAAGACGAGCTCGATGCAATCGATCGCTGCCTCGCCGAGGCAGCGGCGGGGCGAGTGCTCGACGCCCGCGAGTTCCTGGCAGAGCTTCGACGCCAAGGTTGAGGCGTGGCTGTCGTCCAGACCACTGCGAGCGCAGCTCGGGAGCTCGAGCGCGCGCGCAGATGGTGGCGCACCAATCGCGACAAGGCTCCCTCAGCCTTCGACCAGGACGTCGAGGGACTCCTGCGACTGCTCGCGGATCGCCCACGACTCATCGGGCGCGCCGTGGCCGGACGCATCGGCGTACGTCGCGTCCAGTCGCGGGTTCCGCTCCACGTGCTACGGTGAGCCTTGCCGATCCCGACGAGCGCGTACGCGATGCGCGGGTTGTCCTTGCCGAGCGTCGTTTCCCACATGCGCAGCGCGGTGCGGTAGTCGGCGAGCGCCTGCTCGGGCTCGTCGCGCGCCATCGCGATCTGAGCGCGACCGTGGATGTTCGCGGCGATGCGCGGGCTGTCCTCACCGAACAGCTTGCGCTCGATCGCGAGAGCGCGATCGATCTCCGCTTCGGCCTCGTCGTAACGACCGAGCTTGCGCAGCGTCGTCGCGAGGTTCGCATGACCGGTCGCGACGACTTGGTGCTCGGGGCCCGCCCGCCTCGAGCGCGACGATCGCCCGCATGTACGTCTTGCGCGCGCCTTCGAGATCTCCACGCGCCGCTTGCACGCGACCGAGGTTCGCGACGACCGTACCCATGCGCGGATGGGTCGCCCCGAGCGTGCGCTCGATGCCGTCGGCGACCGCGATGAGGATCGTCTCGGCCTCGTCGTACTCGCGCTGGCCGTGCAGCGTCAGCGCGAGCAGCTCGCGGGCCTCGAGCGTCTCGGGATGGTCCGCGCCACGCAGCTCCGTGAGAATGGCAGCTGCGTCGCGCAGGCGCGTCTCGGCGACGACGAGCTCGCCGCGGTTGAGCTCCTGCATGCCGACCGCGAGCGCGAGCGCGGCGCGATCGGTCGGCTTGTCGCCCGCACGTGCGACGGCGATCTCGGCCGCCTTCACGAGCGGCGGCAGCTCGAGCGGGCGGTCCACTTGCGTGCCGACGAGGCGCACGAGCGCGAGCCAGATGACCGGCTCGATCCACGTCGTATTCGAGGCCGCAGCGACACGTGCGGCCTCGTACAGCCGTGCGATGGCGTTAGCGCTGTTGCCCTGATCCGCCTCGACGGACGCGCGCATGTACGTCCACTCCGTCGTGATCGGATCGTAGGCGAGCGCTTGCACGCGGGGCTCGAGGGTCATGACGAGATCCGCCACTTCGGGATCGCGCGCCGCGGTGCGCAGCACCTTCGCGCGGTTGATCTGCGCACGGATCGACTCGGCCTCGGTGCGTTGCTCGGCCGAGATCGCGACACCGGCGAGCAACGCCGCGGTGTCGCTGCACTCGGCGAGATCGCCCAACTGCGCGACGACGGCGCCCGCGTTGTCGACCACGCGACGATCGGCGGTGCCGAGGATCTCGACGACCGACTCGAGCTCGTGACGACGCCGCTCGAGGCAGAGCATGCGGCGATCGAGCAGGTCCTGCGATTGCTGGCCGAGCACCGCGTATCTCGACTACTACCCGAGCGCGTCGCTCGACCCCGCCGACCAACGTCTCTACGTCCGCACCGTGAAGGCCTGGAACGGCGGCGGCGGATGCACGCAGGCGTTGACCACCGTGGACCACGTGCTGGACGTCGGCCAGATCGCCTGTGACTTCATCGATGGGTCGACGTACACCCAGTGCGTGATCCCGGTGACGACCACCAGCGACGACGGCCCAGAGCTCCGCTTCATCGAAGGTGAGATCGAGCCCAACGCCGGCTACGAGTGTTTCATCAGGAATGCCAATCCGGATCCTCCACTCACGCAAGCCGGCGTGTACGGTTACGGACAGTTGGGAGCGGCACTCAACGCTCGCGTCGCCCAAGGGGGAAAGTTGGGTGCCTACGTGCCGGGCGTCAGCGGAGCTCCGAGCACGTCAGGGAATGCCTACGTCTACACGATGACGCGCGACGCCGCGGGCCTTCTCACCGGCACGATGGCGAACAGCAAGACCTTCAACACCGACTCCTGGCCGCTGCACGTCGGCAGTCAGTCACTCGCTCCGGGGAGTCAGCGATGGCGCGTCATCACCTACTAGAGGCCGTGTGCGCCGCGGGCGTGGAGGTTCTCGTGTTCGGTGCCTGCGGGTCGGATCCGTCGACGCAAGCTTCATCCGAGAGCACCGGCACGACGACTGTCAGCACCCTTGGTACGTTCGACACGTCCGCGACGACTGCCGAACCGACGACCGGCGCACCCGGTACGGACACAAGCTCGGAGTCATCGACCAACGTCGACACGACTCTCGATCCCGCCACGGACTCGAGCGACGCCGCGACGAGCGAGTCGAGCACCGGCGACTCGTCCGTGTGCGGTGACGGAATCCTGCATGCTGACGAGGGCTGCGACGACGCCAACCTCATCGACTTCGACGGCTGCAGCGCGGAGTGCCGCGTCGAACTCGCAGCGACCCAGCTTTGGGTCGGAGGCGGCACCGCGTGTGCCGCGTTCGAGGACGCGTCACTTCGCTGTTGGGGGGGAGGGATCAGCGGAACGAACGGATCCGAGTCGATGAACTCGATCGGAGACGAGCCTGGCGAGATGGGCGGCGCACTTGAGCCCGTCGACCTCGGCGCGAATTTTCTCGTCGACCAGCTTGGTGGCCACCCATGTGCGCGATCGGGCCCGTCAGTGAAGTGCTGGGGCCTCGCGTGGTTCTTGGGCCTCGGCATCCTCACCGGCAGTCTCGGTGACGAACCCGGCGAGATGGACGACGCTCTACCGCCAATCGATGCCGGTGATGATGTGATCTGGCTGGGCGAGTACTGCGTCTACCTCGACGCGGGCCTCAAGTGCTGGGGCCCCAACAACTGGGGTGGGCTTGGGCTCGGCGACACCGAGGATCGCGGCGATGAGCCGGGCGAGATGGGCGACAGCCTGCCGTACGTCGACCTCGGCAGCATGGGCACTCTCGTGGATCAGTGCACATCTTCCACCTATCGATGTGCGGTCGATGACCTCGGGCAACTCAAGTGCTGGGGCTTGAACAGCCGCGGCATGCTCGGCACCGAGGACTACGAGGATCGGGGCGACGAGCCCGGCGAGATGGGCGACGCCCTTGTGCCGATCGATGTCGGCAGCGACGCCGCCGTCGCTCAGGTCGCGTGCGGTCGCGAGACAGTCTGCGTCGTACTCGAGGACGGTGCGCTCAAGTGCTGGGGTTCGAACGATCAGGGCGAGCTCGTCGACATCTTCGGCGACATCATGGGGGGCACGTGGGGCGGGCAGCCGAACCAGATGGGTGACGAGCTCCCGGAGATCGTGCCGGATCCGGATCGGACCGTCGCCGAGGTGGATGTCGGATACGATGTCGTCTGCGTGCGATTCGACGACGGCGCGGTGAAGTGTTGGGGAAACAACGCCGCTGGTGCGCTTGGCCAGGGCAACGCGACGTGGGCGGGCGGCATCGAGTCGTCCGCAGCCGAGCTCCCCATCATTGACCTTGGCACCAACGAATCGGCGGAGCAGATCGCCGTGGGCAACGCCTTCGCGTGCGCACGCCTGATCGGTGGTCGCGTGAAGTGTTGGGGCGAGAACCATGTCGGCGAGCTCGGCTACGAGGACACCGAGAACCGCGGCGACGAGCCTGGCGAGATGGGCGATGCCCTGCCCTACGTCCGCTTCTTTTGATCGCAGCCGACGACGCCGCACTCACCCACCGGTCGCCGGGAAATCCGACGTCGCAGCGTCTCGCGAACGCGAATCAGTACCCGCGCAGCCGCGCGACGATCGCTGCCTGCACGTCCTTCGGCACTTCGTCGTACTGACTGAACTGCATCGTGTAGCTCGCCCTGCCCTGGGTCGCGGATCGGATCGCCGTCGCGTACCCGACCATCTCCGCGAGCGGCACCTCGGCCCTCACGATCTGCGCCGTGCTGCGCCCACCTTCGACAGCCGCACGCGCCGGCTCCATACCCATGATTCGACCACGCCGGCCGTTCAAGTCAGACACCACGTTGCCGGTGAAGTCGTCGGGCACGACGACCTCGACCGCCATCGTCGGCTCGAGCAGGACCGCACCGGCCTCCTCGAACGCCTGCATCGTCGCCATCGCGGCCGCGGCCTGGAAGCTCGCGTCGTTCGAGTCGCCCTCGCGGAACCCCGCGGCCGTGAGCGTGACGCCCGTGTCGACGATCGGATAGCCGAGCAGCGGCCCCCGCGTGAGCGCGTCCTCGGTGCCCTGCTTGCACGACTGCACGAACACCGGCGCCGCCGCGATGTTGCCGACGCCCACTTCGTCGATCTCGGTCGTCTTGTTCGCGTGCACCTGGTGCTCATCCTGTGTGTGCCGACCTGCGATCCGCTCGAGCCGACGTGCGGTGACGGGCTCTCGTGCGTCGCCGACGACGACGCGTTCTTCTGTCTGCCGAGCGAGCGCGTCGAGCACGACTACAACGCGCCGTGCGAGCAGCATCGAGACCTACTCGGTCTCCTACGCCGACTACCCGTACGCCGCGCAGAGCCGAGGCGGCGTACGCTGCGTTCTTCGCCGGCAACGATGGGCCGAGAAGTCCCGAGAGCGCACCGACTTCTCGACGACAAAAGCTCTTGCGGGATCCCGTCGCCGTCGTCTAGGTTGCTTTGGTGAGCCTACAGGACGAGAGGAAGGCCGCGAACAGATGAGCCTCGAGGACGTCCGCAAGCGGCTGCCGGTCATCACGAAGTTCCCGAAGCCCAAAGGCCGGCGGCATCTACCCGTTGCCACCGGTGCCACGCCGACGCCGGTGCTCGCGGTGTGGGAATTCACGCTCGCCTGCGATCAGGAGTGTCTGCACTGCGGCCCGCGTGCCGGGGTCGCGCGCGACGACGAGCTCACCACCGACGAAGCCCTCGCGCTCGTGCGTGATCTCGCCGCGATCGGCGTCGGCGAGGTCGGCCTCATCGGCGGCGAAGCGTACCTGCGCAACGACTTCCTGCTCATCATCCGGGCGATCCGCGAGCACGCGATGGCGTGCACGATCACCACCGGCGGGTACAACCTCTCACCCGCACGCGCGCGCGCGATGGTCGAGGCCGGGGTGCAGAGCGTGTCGTTCTCGATCGACGGTCTCGCGGCCAGCCACGACTACGTCCGCCAGAGGCCGAACAGCTGGGAGCGCGCATTCGCAGCGATGCGAGCGGTGCGCGACGCGGGGGCACCGGTCGCCTGCAACACGCAGATCAACGCGCTCACACGCAACGAGCTGCTGCCTCTGGTCGAGCTGCTCGGCGCCGAGGCTGTGCACGCGTGGCAGCTGCAGATCACGATGCCGCACGGCAACGCGGCGGATCATCCCGAGCTGCTCGTGCAGCCGTATCAGTACCCCGAGCTGTTCGCGAGCCTCGATCGCGTCGTGGATCGCTGTCGCGAGCTCGGCATCACGGTGTGGCCGGGGAACAACCTCGGCTACTTCGGGCCGTTCGAGCACAAGCTGCGCCGGCAGCAGCGCGGCGAGGGTCACTTCACCGGATGCTTCGCGGGCGTCACCTTGCTCGGCATCGAGAGCGACGGCGCGATCAAGAGTTGCCCCTCCGTCGGTGGGCCGACGAACACGGGCGGCAGCTGGCGAGAGCACGGGCTCGCTGCGCTGTGGGAGCGCGCGCCGGAGCTCCGCTACGTCCGCGAGCGCACCGTCGACGATCTGTGGGGCTACTGCCGCGAGTGCTTCTACGCGAAGGAGTGCATGTCGGGGTGCACGGCGGCGACCGAGCCGTTGCTCGGGCGCCCGGGCAACAATCCGTTTTGTCACCACCGCGCGATCGAGATGGATCGCATCGGGCTGCGCGAGCGCGTCGAGCTGATCAAGGCCGCACCGGGGCAGCCGTTCGATGCCGGATTGTTTCGGGTGATCCGCGAGTCGAAGGATCCGGACGAGCGCGCGGCGCGAGGACCAGTGCACATCGACGAGCCGCGCACGTCGAGGCTCGTCGATCCGCTCGGGCCCGGGCGCACACTCACCGCCGACGAGCTCGCTCGATCGTAGTCGCTAGCCGCTGGTGCCGCTGGTGTCGCTGGTGCCGCCGGTGTCCGTGCCGCCGCTGGTGTCCGTGCCGGTCGTGGCGGTCCCCGAGGTGTCGACTCCGGTGGTGCCGGTCGTGCCGCTCGTGTCGTCCGGCGATCCGCTCGACTCGGGCGGTGGTGCGCTGTCGTAGTCGGCGCCCTCGGCCGAATCGGTCGTCATCGTGCTCGTCTCGGTGCCCGACGCGCTCGTCGATGCCGACGTGCTCGTCGATGCCGACGTGCTGCTCGCCGACATGCTCACCGTCGATTCGGTCCCCGCGGTCTCGGCACCTTCTTCGCCGCCGCCACGATCGCCGCAACCGATCAGCGACAGGCCGAGCAACAGTCCCGCGAAGCCGAGCGGCGCGGGGGCGTCACGGAGGGTGGTGCCGCAAAACGGGCACGCTTCGAGCGAACGCACGTGGCGTTGACAGCCAGGACAAGGAAACATGGGTGTGACGATAGCAAGGGGTCTTGCGGACGTCGAGAGCACCTGTGTCGCGATGACCTACGAGCTCGTCCGCGGCGCTCGTGGCACCGCGTGGGGCGGTCACGCACCGCACGCGCCGCGTCGCGTGTCGGAAGCCGCTCGTCGGTTGCGCTTGCGACCGCACGGCCCGCGTGAAAATGTCGCCGCCATGCATCGTACTTCGCTTGGACTACTTCGTACGTCGCTCGCGCTGTCCCTCCCGCTCATCACCGCCTGCCCCGACGACACGACGCCCGCGGACGACACCGGCTCGACGTCCGACATGCCCGATACAACGAGCGAGGACTCGACGTCGATCGACCCCGACACCTCGTCGACATCGATCGATCCGGTCACGTCGACGACCGTCGATCCCGACACGTCGACCGGTGAAGAGTCGAGCTCCAGCGAAGAGTCGAGCTCCGGCTTGGTGGGCTGCGGCGACGGCTACGTCGAGCTCCAAGACGGCGAGGCCTGCGACGGCGACAACCTCGATGGTCGCGACTGCATCACCGAGGACTTCGCCGGCGGCGTGCTCTCGTGCAACGCCGACTGCACGCTCGACACCAGCGGCTGCACGTATGAGTGCGGCGACGGCGAGGTCCAGGGCGACGAGCAGTGCGAGGGCAACGATCTCGATGGTGGCACGTGCGTGACTCAGGGTTTCGACGGCGGCGACCTCGAGTGCAACGCCGACTGCACGTTCAACACGAACGCCTGCGAGCTCTACGACTGCGGCGATAATTTCCAGGCCGGTCCCGAGGTCTGCGACGGCACGGATCTCGACGACGAGGACTGCGAGTCGCTCGGCTTCGACAGCGGCACGGTGACCTGCCTCGCCGACTGCAGCGATTTCAACACGTCACAGTGCTACGTCTGCGGCAACGGCGTCCTCGATCCCAGCGAAGAATGCGACGGCGGGCAGCTCGCGGGCGCGACGTGTGTCTCCGAGGGGCTCGACGGCGGCGCGATCAGCTGCGCGTCGAACTGCACGCTGAACCTGTCCGAGTGCGTCGGCTGCGGCAACGGCGATGCGGATCCGGGCGAGGAATGCGACGGCGCCGACTACGGCGGCACCACGTGCATCGGCCTCGGCTTCGAGGGCGGACAGCCGCTGTGCTCGGCCCAGTGCACGATCTCCGGGGTGAGCTGCGCGGGCCTGCACACGTTCTGCACGTCACCGGCGAGTGCGATCGGACCCGGCGTCGGATCGACGCCCAGCACGATCCCGGTCGCGGGCCTCACCGGCGAGCTGCGCGATGTCGACGTGTTCATCGACGCGAACCACACCCGCGTCTCGGATCTCGACATCGACGTGCGCCACATCGGCGCGAACCTCGGGGTTTCGCTCGCGGACGATCAGTGCGCAGCGAACAACGACATCCTCGCGACGTTCGATCAGGACGCCGCGGCGCTCCCGGACTGCGTCGAGCCCAATGCAATCGGTGGCAACGTGCTGCCGCTCGGCAACCTCGACAACTACATCGATGTCGACACGGTCGGCTCCGGCAACGGCACGTGGGAGCTGACGATCGCCGATCAGCTCGCGAACGAGGGCGGCACGCTCGATCAGTGGTGCGTCGCGATCACGACCGGCAGCGAAGCCGGCACGCTGCTCACCGTGCGCCCCAACGACGACGTGCTCGTCGCGCTCGATCCGATCACGCTCGAGCTCACCGACATCGGCCCGCTCGGCGTCGCGTTCGATTTCGGCGATCTCTCGTGGGACGCCGGCACCGGCACGATGTGGATGGTCGACGGCTGGGCGGCATCTTCGCTGTACACGGTCGACATCCTGACCGGCGAGGCGACGTTGATCGGCGTCCACGACAGCGATCTGTTCGGCGTCGAGATCGATCCGAACACCGGCATCCTGTACGGCAGCGCCTACTCGCCGTCGGGCCTGTACAGCATCGACCAGTCGGACGCCTCCACGATGCTCATCGGTGATCCGGGCTTCGAGGGCGACACCATCACGTGGGACACCCTGCGCAACCAAATGGTCGGTCTCCAAGGCGGAGGCGGTACGTTGTACTCGGTCGACGTGACCGACGGCTCGTCGGTCGCGCTGTCGCAACAAGGCTTCATCAACAACTGCGGCCTCGCCTACGAGCCGATCGGCGATCTGTACTGGGCGATCGACTACTCGGGCGACCTGTTCACCTACGACCCGAACGACAACTACACGCGCACCCTGTTGATGAGCACCGGCACCCCGTACAAGGGCATGGCGTTCGTGCCCGGCTACTTCCCGTAGCGCGCGACGACGCGAAGAGCCCACTTCGCACACGCCGTCTCCTGCTTCTCGATCGTGCAGCCGATGCCGCAGTCCTGACTCGTGCCGTCGGGGCCGAGGCAGAACTCGGTGGCCGCCGAGCGCCTTTTCACTGCAGTGCTTCGACGCGGCGCATGGTCACCAGCGCCTCGTCGTACCTGCCCTGCTCGCGCAGCGACTCCGCGATGTTCCCGAGCAACCAGGCCTGGCACCTCCGCCACGTCGCGATCATGCCTCAACGCGACGGCGAACGGCTAGCGATGCTCGTCCCACCAAAGGACCAGCTCGCGCAGCGCGTCGGTGTTGGCCCGCGCTGCGTCGGTCTCGAGGCAGTCGCCGGCGCTCGCGTCCTCCGGCAGATCGCAGCGGATCTTCTCGCGCTCGGCGTCGGTGAGCCGCCACGACAGCGACACATCACCGGCGAGGGAGAACGTGATGGTCTCGAACACGCCGATCTCGAACCGGCCATACAGGGTCGCGAGCGCCTCGTCGTTGCGGAACAACGCCTCGGCACGCCGCACGGCGAGCACTGCGGACAGCGGCGTGATCCATGGCGACAGCGCACGTGTGATCCACGACGGCTCGTCGACCGCGTTCGCCTGCCAGTCGACGGCCTGATCGCGGATCTGCACGAGCAGCACGCCGCTGGTGTTGTTGCGGATCCACGGCGCATGCTGCTCGATCCATCGCGTCGCGAGGTTGACTCCGTAGTTGTCGTAGTAGCCGGCATCCACGACGCGGATCGACGGATCGGTCGGCAGCAGCACCGCAGGGCTCACGTAGGGGAACGACGCGCTCATGCGTACGAGCTCGCCGAGCGTCGGGTCGGCGTCGGGGAACAGGGCGCCCCACTGACACGCCGACCGCGACGCGCGACCGAGCCCGGTGCCGGTCCACGCGACACCGAGTGTCGTGAGATCGAGGTGGCTCGTGATCAACCGCCGACCGTCCTCGACGATCACGGGGCTGAACACGAGCGACGGCGTCGTGCCTTGCGCTTCGCCCTCGCGCAGGGTCGAGAACCGTCGCGCGAGCACCGGCGCGTTGCGTTGCCACGCGCGCTCGAGCGCGAGGCCGCGGCTGCCGACGACCATCAGTGCCACGTGGGCGAAGAGCGGACCGAGCGCGTCGCGCGTGACGACGTCGAAACGATCGCCGGAAGACTCGTCGGCGACCCACACCGACGCGCCGAGCATGCCGCCCGAAGCACCGGTGATGATGCGCGTGTGCGCAGCGAAGTCGCCGTCGCCGAGCTCGCGCTGCAGCCGTTCGAGCACGACCATCGTCCAGCCCGCGGCCCGCAGCCCGCCGCCGCTGGTCGCAACGACGACGAGGATCGGTCGCGTCTCGCCCGTTGATGCGCGCCACGCCTCGAGCGTCGCAGCGTCGTCGAGCAGGCCGACCGCTGGATCGATGCAGCGCGCGAGCGGCACGCGCGGCGTGTCCTCGAGCGACGCGAGCGTATGGCAGCGACCGAAGCTCTGCGCCTGCAAGCCCGCGGCACCGAGCGCGGCGACGAGCAGCACGAGGTTGCTGCGCCGTGACCAGAAGCGCAGCCATCCCCACGTCATCGCGATGATGGCGAGCAGCAGGCACATCGAGGTCGCGGCGGTGACGATCGGCCGCTGCATCACGAGATAGAGGATCACGAGCACGGCCCACGCCGTGAGCAGCACCGTGCCGTGCAGCAGCACGACCGCTTCGTCGCCCTCGTCGAGCATCCCGGGCGCCGAGTCATCGTCGATGCCGAGCACGCGCCGCGTGTGCCGACGAACCGCCCTGGCGATCCGCCATACGGGCCCGAGTCGCTCGCCGAAGCGCACGAGGCGGAGCATCGCGGCGCGCTCGACGTCGCGCGCGGTCGGGCTCTTCCACGCCGCCCAGCCGCCGATCATCGTCAGCACGCAGGCGGCGACGAGCACCACCGTGCGGGGATGTGGATCCGCGACGAGCGTGCCGCCGCCGAAGAGCACCATCAGCGCCGGCAGGCTCGTGCGCGCGTGCTCTTCGCGGCGCAGGTTCGGCGTGCCCGGTCGTGCGCCACGCATCACGAGCCAGCCGACATAGCTGAGGTGCACGAGGCACAGTCCGATCGCGACACCACTCTCGAGCTGCTCGTACCAGACGTCGCTGCGCAACAGCATCGGAATGCCGGCACTCGCACCGAGCCAGCCCCAGCCGATCGCGATCGGTACCGCGAGGAACACGAGCATCGACGGGCGATGCGACAGCCACAGATGAAACGGCACCAGGTACGCGAGCAGCTTGCGCATGGGTCGTCGACGCTCAACCGAGCAGCGGGTGCATCGCGAGCTGCTCGAGCAGATAGTCGCGGAACGCAGTGACCTTGCGCGGCACGTGCTTGGTCGGCGCGTGCACGAGATAGATCGTGCCCGACGGTGTCGCGATCTTCGGTAGCACGCGCACGAGTCGGCCGGCGATCACGTCTTCGTGCGCGAGCGCAGTTGGCAGCAGGCCGAGGCCGACACCGGCACGCACCATCTCGTGGACGAAGCGGATGTCATCGGCGATCATGCGCGGGAGCTGCTTCGGCTTCGGTAGCTGCGGCGGCATGCGCAGCGCCGGGAAGACGACCCATGCGTGCTCGGCCGCGTCCTCGCACGTGCGCGGCGTGCCGGCGCGCGCGAGATAGTCCACGGATCCGAAGATCTGCATGTGCGACGTCGCGAGCTTCTTCGCGATGAGCGACGAGTCCGACAGCCGCCCGCTCGTGACCCGCAACGCCGCGTCGAAGCCCTCACCGACGAGATCGACGGTGCGATTGGTCAGGCGCACGTCGAGCGTCACCGTCGGGTAGCGCAGCGCGAAGCCGGCGAACACGCTCGGCAGCACGAGCGCACCGAGGTCGTTCGGCGCCGTGAACCGCAGCGTGCCGGATGGTTGCTCCTCCTGCTCGGGCAGCGTGCCGACGGCCTCCTCGAGCGACGCGAGCTGTGGCGCGACCTTGGCGAACAGTGCGGTTCCGGCCGTCGTGAGCGCGACATGTCGCGTCGTGCGACTGAGGAGCTGCACACCGAGCTCGCGCTCGAGCTGAGCGATGCCGCGACTCACCGATGAGCGCGGCACCTCGAGCTGCGTCGCCGCCTTCGAGAAGCTCGACGCCTTCGCGACCGTGACGAACAGGGAGATGAGGTTCAGATCCATTGATGCGGGTGGCGCAACATAGTGTACAAGTACGACATCAGCAGCGTCCCTGTGCGCCCGACGTGCGCGGATCCGTTCGTCGTCGGCTTCGTGAATCAGTCGTGTGCCGCGCGCAGCCGCTTCGCGGCCGCCACCTCTTCGCACAGCTTGCGGTACACCTCGTCGAGATCGACCTTCGCACCGGCGCCGGGCGCAAACCCGCAGTCCGGCACGAGCGAGATCCGCGACGCATCGATGTGCTGCAGCGCCCGCTGCACGCGCGCCACGATCGTGTCCGCATCGTCCACGACACCCGGCGTCACGCCGACACACCCGAGCTCGACACTCAGATCGGATCGCAGCGCACCGAGCACGTCCATGCCGCCCGCGCGCGCGCCGGAGAACTCCATCGTCACCGCATCGACCCGCAGGCGATTGATCGCATCGACGATCGCCCCGTACCCGCCCTCGTGCTGCGCCTCGCCGCGCACGCGCGCGCCGGCACGCCGACACAGATGCACGCACAGCCGCGCTTGCTTGCGATCGAGACCCGCCACCAGCTCGTTGGTCGCATCGACCGCGAACCCGACCGCTGCGTCGAGATCGTCGTGCCGCGCCCGCACCTCGGGATCGACGAACAAGCACAGGTGCGGATCGTCGATCTGTACGACGTCCGCGCCCGCGTCGATCACCAGCTCGAGCTCGCGACGCAGGATCGGGATGCACGCGCGCGCGAAGTCCTCGCGCCGCGCATAGACCCGCGACGACGCGTGCGGATCCCACATGCGCTCGGCGAGCAACGCGGGTGCGGGCAGCGTGACCTTGACCTGTTTCGTCGTGAGCGCGCGAACGAACCGCGCCTCGGCGGCGATGAAGCCACCATCCTTCGGCGTGACCTCGCCGGTCACCGTGGTCAGCGGTCGACCATCCGCTGCCTTCGATAGCGTGAACCCGTGCGCGAGCTCGGCGATCACACCGATGTACGATCGTCGACGCCACTCGCCGTCGGTCACGACGTCGAGCCCGGCCCGCTCCTGCAGCGCGACCGCAGCCGCGATCGCGGCATCGAGCCCGATCTGCCGCGACTGTGGATCGATGTTCGGCGCGTCGTCGAGCACCAGATCGAGCACCCATGCCGGCCGCGGCAACGAGCCCACCACCGACGTGGGAAAGAGCGTCATCCCCAGCGCTCTCCGGCCGTATGGGCCGCGCGCGCGAGATCGAAGTCCTCTTGCGTGTCGATCTCGTGGTACCCGCCGTCGATGTCGATGTGGGCGATCGACACGCCGTCCTCGATCATCTGCTGCAAGAGCTGGATCATGTACGCGTTGCCGATCGACGTCGCGCCGCGAAACGGCCCGCCGTCGGTCTTCGCCTGGTGCTGGGCCCACGCGCTGCGCAGCATCGCCGCGCCTTCGACCGTGAACTTCGCCAGCCCGATGAACTCGCCGTGCGCGTGGTCGGGATCGATGTCGCGATGGATCCGCTGCACGATGTGGTTGGCGACGACGACCTTCTCGCCGTCGGTCGGAGGATGCTGCGACCGCGGCGCATAGCGGGCGCGCCACGCGGTGTCGACGACGAGCGTGATCGGATCGCGCGCCGCGAGCAGCCGGCGCACCGCATCCGCGCGATAGACGATGTCCGCGTAGCTCGACACGAAGCCGGCGTCCATGCGGCCCTGGGCGCACATGAGCGAGCCGAGGATGTTCGTCGTCTCCCACTGCGGGTTTTCGATGAAGTCGAGGTCGGGGTACGCCGCGCGGATCGAGTCGATCCGGTAGCCGCCGACGAAGGTGATCCGATCGACGCCGCCGGCGCGCAACGCAGAGAGGATCCAGTCGACGATGCGGCGATCACCGACCTGCGCGAAGCACTTCGGCGCATCCGCGGTGGTCGGCATCAAGCGACGACCACGTCCGGCTCCGATGATGATCCCGCGCACGAGCGAAGAGAGGATCTCGCGCAGGCCGTGGGCGCGTCAACCCCGACGATTCCACAACAGCGCGCAGCACACCGCGGCACCACCCGCGCAGGCCGCCCAGAAGGTGACGGCCGTATCCCAGCCGTAGCCGTCCGCGAGCGATCCGGTCACGCGATCACCCGTGAACGCACCCATGTAGCCGAAGAAATTCACGAGCCCGACCGCTGCGGCCTGCGTGCCGGGCTTCGCGAGATCGACGGGCGCAGTGCCGACCAGCAGCACCTGCGCGCCGAACATCACGAAGCCGATCGACACGAGGCAGAGCAGCGTCGGGATCGTGCCGAGCGCGACCGCATCGCGATACGCGAGCGTCAGCACGACCAGCAACACCAGCGCGCCGACGATCACCGGTGCACGCCGACCGCCGAACCACCGATCACTGATCCATCCCGACGCGAGTGCGCCGAGGATCCCGCCGGCCGGAAGCACCGCGTACTCGAGCGCGGCCTCGCCGATGCTGCCGCTCGCGGTGGTCTCGGTGACGTGCGTGATGCCCCAGTCGAGAAAGCCGTAGCGATTCGCGTTGAGCAGCCCGAGCGCGAGCGCGAGTGCCCACAGCGCGGGATTTTTCAGCGTCGCGAGGATGCTCTGCACGAGCGGCAGCGCCTCGGGATCGCGCGACGTCCCACTCGCGCTCGCGTGCACATCTGGCGCCTCGCGCAGGCCCACGAGCATGTGCACCGCCGCGATCGCGAGCAGCCCTGCGGGCACCCACAACGCGCCGCGCCAGCCGATCCAATCCACCGCGGTGCCGGCGATCACGTACGTCAGCGCGGCCGCAGCCTGATAGCCGGTGCCAATGATCCCGATCGCACGCCCTCGCTGGGCCGGCTCGAGCCACCGCGCCGCGACGCGCATCGTCGGCGTCCATCCGAGCGCCTGCGCGTAGCCGTTGCACAGCCAGATGAACAGCATCAGCTCCAGCCCTGCCGCGAAGCCGAACGCGACGTTCAGCGCTGCGGATCCGAGCATGCCGACAGCGAGCATCCGCCGCGCCGACACGCGCTCGGCGAGCTGACCATTGACGAGTTGCCCGAGCCCGTAGGCGAGCTTCGACGCGCCGAGGATCAACCCGACATCCGCGTTGTCGAGATCGAGCTCTGCTTTGAGCCCCGGCAGCGCGGCGGAGATGTTCGTGCGACAGAAGTAGAACGCACCGTACGTGGCGGTGAGCACGCCGATCGTCTGCATCGGCAGGGCACGGGGCGACACGGCGGCTACTGTAGCGCAGCGCCGTCGATCACTGCGCCGGCAGGATCTGCTCGCGCCGCTGCGCGATCGCATCGCGCACCAGCGCGATCAACTCCGTCCCCCCACCCCCATCGATCCACGCGACGAGCTCCCGCCGCATCCGTGGATCCCAGAACCGCTTGAGGTGCCCGACGAACCCGTCCATCGCGGCCGTGCGATCCGGATCTGCGTCGAAGAACGCCGCGATCTCGTTCGCCATCTTGCCGAGCTTCACCGCGTTCATTCGGCCGCATCGCCCCCGGGCAACAGCGACACCTGCTCCTGCAGGTTCTCGTCGAACTCGTACTGCCACGCCGAGCGCTGGTTGGTCTTGCGCACCTGCACCGCGGTGACCTTGTACTCGGGACAGTTCGTCGCCCAGTCGGAGTTCTCGGTCGTGACCACGTTTGCGCCCGACTCGGGGTAGTGGAACGTCGTGTACACGACGCCCGGCTGCATGCGCTCGGTGATCTTCGCGCGCAGCACCGTCTCGCCGGCGCGGCTGGTGACGGCGACGAGATCGCCATCGACGATGCCGCGGAACTCGGCGTCATGCGGGTGGAGCTCGAGCAGATCCTCCGCATGCCACGTCGTGTTCTTCGTTCGCCTGGTCTGCGCGCCGACGTTGTACTGCGACAAGATGCGCCCGGTCGTCAGGATCATCGGGTAATCGCGGTTGGTCCGCTCGGTCGTCGCCACGTAGCGCGTGATCACGAAGCGACCCTTGCCGCGCACGAACTGCTGCTCGTGCATCGTCGGCGTGCCCTCGGGCGCAGCGTCGTTGCACGGCCACTGGATGCTGCCGAGTCTGTCGAGCTTCTCGTAGCTGACGCCGTGGAACGTCGGCGTGAGCTTCGCTATCTCGTCCATGATCTGCGACGGATGGTCGTACTGCATCGGCACGCCCATCTCCTCGGCGAGGCGCACCGTGATCTCCCAGTCGGCGAGCCCGCAGACCGGCGGCATCACCTTGCGCACGCGATTGATGCGGCGCTCGGCGTTGGTGAACGTGCCGTCCTTCTCGAGGAACGTCGCGCCCGGGAAGAACACGTGGGCGTACTTCGCGGTCTCGATGAGGAACAGATCCTGGACGATCACGCATTCCATCGAGGACAGCGCCTTTAGCACGTGATGCGTGTCGGGATCCGACTGCGCGATGTCCTCGCCCTGCACGTACAGCCCCTTGAAGCTGCCGTCGAGCGCCGCATCGAACATGTTCGGGATGCGCAGGCCCGGCTCGGCGAGGATCGTGACGCCCCATGCATCACCGAACAGCGTGCGCACTGCCGGATCCGACACGTGGCGATAGCCCGGCAGCTCGTGCGGGAACGAGCCCATGTCGCACGCGCCCTGCACGTTGTTCTGCCCGCGCAGCGGATTCACCCCGACGCCCTCGCGCCCGATGTTGCCGGTCGCCATCGCGAGATTCGCGATGCCCATCACCATCGTCGATCCCTGGCTGTGCTCGGTGACGCCCAGGCCATAGTAGATCGCGCCGTTTCTCGCCTGGCCGTACAGCCGCGCTGCGCCGCGGATCGTCGCGGCCGGCACACCGGTCACGGCCTCCATCGCCTCGGGTGAATTCTCGGCCGAAGCAATGAACGCCTTCCACTTCTCGTACTCGACGAGATCACAGCGGTCGGCGATGTACTGCTCACGCAGCATGCCTTCGGTCACGATCACATGCGCGAGCGAGTTGATGACGGCGACGTTGGTGCCGGGTCGCAGCTGCAGGTGGTACTGCGCCGCGACGTGCGGCTGCCGCACGAGGTCGGTCTTGCGTGGATCGATCACGATCAGCCCCGCCCCCTCGCGCAGCCGCTTCTTCATGCGCGATGCGAACACCGGATGGGCGTCGGTCGGGTTCGCGCCGATCACGATCATCACGTCGGTCTGGTCGACCGAGTCGAAGTTCTGGGTGCCGGCCGACTCGCCGAGCGTCGTCTTGAGGCCGTAGCCGGTCGGCGAGTGGCAGACGCGGGCGCACGTGTCGACGTTGTTGTTGCCGAACACCGCACGCACGAGCTTCTGCACGAGGAACGTCTCCTCGTTGGTGCAGCGCGACGAAGTAATCGCGCCGATCGACGCCGGGCCGTACTTCGCCTGGATCGCGCGCAGCTTCGTCGCCGCGAAGCCGATCGCCTCGTCCCACGACACCTCGCGCCACGGATCGCTGATCTTCTCGCGGATCATCGGCTTGGTGATGCGATCCTTGTGCGTCGCATACCCCCACGCGAAGCGGCCCTTCACGCACGAATGACCATGGTTCGCGCCGCCGGCCTTGTCGGGGACCATGCGCACGACCTCGTTGCCCTTCATCTCGGCGAGGAACGAGCAGCCGACGCCACAGTACGCGCAGGTCGTCGCGACGACGTGATCGGGCTGGCCACGCTCCTCGATGGACTTCTCCATCAGCGTCGAGGTCGGACACGCCTGCACGCACGCGCCACACGACACGCACTCCGACGACAGGAAGTCGGTGTTGCCCGCGGCGATCTTCGAGTCGAAGCCGCGGCCGAGCACGGTCAGCGCGAACGTGCCCTGGGTCTCTTCACACGCACGCACGCAGCGTGAGCACACGATGCACTTGCTCGGATCGAACGTGAAGTACGGGTTGCTCTCGTCCTTCTTTGCCTCGAGGTGGTTCTCGCCGGCGTAGCCGTACCGGACCTCGCGCAGGCCGACCTGGCCGGCCATCTCCTGCAGCTCGCAGTTGCCGTTCGCGGGACACGTCAGGCAATCCAGCGGATGATCGGAGATGTAGAGCTCCATCACGCCGCGGCGTAGCTGCGCGAGCTTGCCGGACTGCGTCGTGACCTTCATGCCCGGCTCGACGAGCGTCGTGCACGAGGCCGGGTAGCCGCGACGGCCCTCGATCTGCACGAGGCACAGGCGACACGATCCGAACGCCTCGATGGAATCCGTCGCGCACAGCTTCGGTACGTTCACGCCGGCCTTCGCGGCGGCGCGCATGACCGAGGTGCCCTTGGGCACGTTCACGCTCACGCCGTCGATCATCAGGGTGACGCGCTCGGTCGAGATGCGGATCGGGGTGCCGGGATCGGGATGGCCTATGGAGTACATGATCGTCCTTCTCCGCCAGAATCAAGGCGGGCCGCCGAGGCCGAAGTCGCCGGGAAAATGCTCGAGTGCGCTGCGCACCGGGTACGGCGTCATGCCGCCGAGCGCACACAGCGACGCGTGCTCCATCGTCTCGCACAGATCGCGCAGCACGGTGAGTTGCAACTGCGGGCGATCGCCCGCGAGCAGTCGATCGATGACCTCGACCCCGCGCGTCGAACCGATGCGACACGGCGTGCACTTGCCACACGACTCGATCGCGCAGAACTCGAGCGCGTAGCGGGCCATCTTCGCCATGTCGACGGTGTCGTCGAACGCGACGATGCCACCGTGACCGACGATTGCACCCTTCGCGATGAACGCCTCGTAGTCGAGCGGCGTATCGAAGTGGTGCTCGGGCACGAACGCGCCGAGCGGACCACCGACCTGCACCGCACGAATGGGCCGACCGGTCGCCGAGCCGCCGCCGTAATCGTACAACAGCTCGCGCAGCGTGACGCCGAACGCGAGCTCGACGATGCCGCCGTGCTTGATGTTGCCGGCGAGCTGAAATGCGAGTGTGCCGTGGCTGCGACCGGCACCGAAGTCGCGGTAGTGCTGGGCACCCTTGTCGAGGATGATCGGTATCGACGCGAGCGTGACGACGTTGTTGAGCGCGGTCGGCTTACCGAACAAGCCACTGACCGCCGGCATCGGCGGCCGATAGCGCACGACGCCGCGCTTGCCCTCGAGGCTCTCGAGCAGCGCGGTCTCTTCGCCGCACACGTAGCTGCCGGCACCGATGCGGACCTCGAGATCGAACGCGCGACCGCTACCCATCACGTTACTGCCGAGCATGCCCGCGGCGAGCGCGAGCTCGATCGCGCCGTTGAGCACCTGCGCCGCGTCGGGATACTCGGAGCGCAGGTAGATGTAGCCCCGCGTCGCGCCGACAGCAAAGCCCGCGATGATCATGCCTTCGATGAGCACGAACGGATCGCCTTCCATGACCATGCGATCGGAGAACGTGCCCGAGTCGCCCTCGTCGGCGTTGCACACGACGTACTTCTGATCGGCAGGCGTATCGAGCACCGTCCTCCACTTGATGCCGGTGGGAAACGCTGCACCGCCGCGACCGCGTAGCCCCGACGCGAGCACCGCCTGCACGATGTCGGCGGGCTGCATGCTCGCAGCGTTCCGCAGGCCGCGGAGGCCACCGTGCGCGCGGTAATCGTCGAGGCTCAGCGGATCGACGAGACCGACGCGCGCGAACGTGAGGCGCGCTTGCTTCGCGAAGTACGGGATCGACTCGACGGGACCGTGATGCAATCGATGCGACGCGCCCTCGAGCATCCCGGCGTCGAACAGCGCGGGGATCTCGGTCGGCTCGACGGGACCGTACGCAATGCGACCGCTGGGCGTGACGACCTCGACGAGCGGCTCGAGCCACAACAGGCCGCGAGATCCGTTGCGCACGATCTTCACGTCGAGCTTGCGCGCCGCGGCTTCGCTCGCGATCGCGGCGGCGACCTCGTCGGCACCGACGGATCTTGCGGACGCATCGCGCGGCACATAGACGACGTACGTCATGACTTCACCCGCGCCTGCACGAGATCGTCGAAGCGCTGCGGCGTCACGCGACCGTGCATGCAGCCATCGATGGTGATCGACGGCGCGAGCGCACAGTTGCCGAGACAGAACACCGGCTCGAGCGTCACAGCGCCGTCATCACGCGTCTCGTGGAAGTCGATACCGAGCGATTGCTTCGCGTGGGCAACGAGTGCATCCGCACCCATCGACTGACAGGCCTCGGCGCGACACACCTTGATGACGTGGCGACCCGGCGGTGTGCTGCGAAAGTCGTGATAGAACGAGATCACACCGGCGACCTCGGCACGCGAGATGTTGAGCGCGTGGGCGACCGGCGGCACGACCTCGCGCGGCACGCAGCCGAGCTCGTGCTGGATCGCGTGGAGGATCGGCAACAGGGCGCCTGGCCGATGCGCGTGCGCCTCTACGGCGCGTGCAACGGCGGCTTGGACGGCATTTGGGGGCGATTGGGCATCCATCGGCGCACCCCGATCGCTCGGGCTCGCGAGCGATCGGCCAGGGACGCCCAGCCTACCGCCAAATCGACGCGCGCGGCCAGCAAGCGGCGTGCGACGGGTGCCACGGCATCGCCGACACAGAGGAATGCGTCGTGAGAGCGCTCCCGCGCGACGCCGCGGACGGCACGCCGACGCCCGCTCATCGTGCGCTGAGGCACAAGGAACCCGCGCCAGCGCGGTGGTTCGTGCTCCGCGGGCCGCCCTGGGGGACCGCACCGTCGCACCCGCATCACCCTCGCCTTCCTCGCCTTGCTTGCCTTGCTTGCCTTGCTTGCCTTGCTCGCCTTCCTCGCCTTCCTCGCCTTGCTCGCCTTCCTCGACTTCCTCGCCTTCCTCATCATCGTCATCATCGTCATCATCGTCGTTGACGAGGCGACGAGACTGGCACCGCATGAATCTCGCCTCCGCGCGTTCGTTCGCCTCACGTGGCGATCGTTCCTGGTGCTCGCGATCGCCGGAGCATTCGGTGCGTGGCTGCTGCACTGGGGCTCGCGATCGCGGCGCAAGGCCGACGACACCGCGAGCGCACCGATCGCAGTGCCCGCGCCCGAGCAGCACACGTGGTCGCCGCGGCGCGTGCACGAGCCTGCGCCCGGCTGCAAACCGCGAGCGGGCCGCATCTGCAACGCCGGCGACGCGTGGTGGGTCGACTCGTGCGCTGAGGTCAACGAGCTCGCGCAAGAGTGCGGCGCGGCGCGATGCTCGGCCGGCGTGTGTGAAGCCGAGACGCCGAACGAGTGCGGCGACGTGACGCCGCTCGGCTCGTGTCGCCGCGACGTCGCTCGAGTTTGTCAGCAGGGCAAGCTGTTCGAGGTCGACTGCGCCACATCGGGTGGGCGCTGCGTGATGACGACGGACGGACCGGGTTGTCACGAGAAGTCCGCGGATGCATGTCGCGACGGCGAGCCGCCGACCTGCGATGGCCGGGTGCTGCGGCGCTGCTACGAGGGCACGTGGGAGCGACTCGATTGCGAGGCGCTCGCCGGCGTCTGTGTGCCGGGCTCGCGCGACGTCCCCGCGCGCTGCGCGTTCGCACTGCCGATCCTCGACGCGGATTGCGGACCCTGCGGCTGCCCGCCCCAGCCCGAGGTCGAGATCTGCGACGGCAAGGACAACGACCGCAACGGGGTCGTCGATGACGGCACGAGCTGTGCTCCGGTGCCAATCGTCGCGTTCGTCGTCACGGGTGGCGACGCGAGTCACAGCGACGAGGACATCGCGACCGCAATCGAAGAGACAAACACCGCATTCGCGCGCGACGACGGGCTCGAGCTGGTGTTCGAGCTGCACTCGATCGTGCACGTCGACGACGAGGATCTCGCGGAGCTCGACTCCGAGGATCTCGATCGACTGCTGCGCACCGATCGGCTCGTCGGTGCAGCGGAAGACTTCTACATCCCGGTGGTGTTCACCGACGTCGTGCTCGCCGCCAAGGTGCCGCGACCAGGGCTGTCGACCGTGCCGAACGGGGTGTGCGGCGGCGTGCGGCGGATCTGGGATCGGCAGCCGGCGATCGGGCTCGTCGCGGTCGCGAAACGGCGCTGGCCGACCACGCTCGCGCACGAGCTCGGCCACTTCCTCGGCCTGTGCCACACGCACGAGGCGCCAGCGCCGGTCGTGCAGGTGCACAGCGGTGGTGAGCTCGGCGACGCCGCGACATGCGACGGCCGCTGTGAAGGCGGCGCGGATGGGATCTGCGACACCACGATCGATCCGGGCCCCGAGCAGTGCGGTGTCGACGACGCGTGCGCGATCCACTGTGCCACCGGTGATCGCCCCGATCCCGGCAACATGATGGCGTACTACCCCGATTGCCGCGTGATGTTCTCGGTCGAGCAGGCGCGAACGATGCGTGAGGCACTCGCGCTTCGGCGCGGCTGGCACCCGTGCATCACCGGCGAGTGCGTGTGTGATCCGGCGGCGTCGCAGTGCCCCGCGGAGATGACCTGTCGTCCGTTCGGCGACGGCGACGGGGCGAGCTGGCGCTGCGATCTGGACGGACCTGCAGTCGCGGGCGGTCGCTGCGTCGCGGGCAGCGAGTGCGGCGACGGGAGCATCTGTGTGCAGACGCCCAACGGCGAGGGACGATGCGCACGCACGTGCGGCAGCGCGGATCTACCGGCGTGCACGTGCCGGCCGATCACGACGCCGATCGTCTCGGTGTGCGGCGAAGATCTGCGCATGCGCGAGTGAGGTCGATGCGGTATGCCTGTCGTCAGATCGGCTCGCGTCAGCCGAACTTGCCAGTCAGGTAGTCCTCGGTGCGCTTGTCGAGCGGCTGAGTGAACAGCGCGTCCGTGTCGCTGAACTCCACCAGCTCCCCGCGCAACAAGAACGCCGTCTTCTGCGACACGCGGGCGGCCTGCTGCATGTTGTGGGTGACGATCACGATCGTGTAGCGCTCGCGGAGCGACGCGAGCATGTCTTCGATGCGGGTCGTCGCGATCGGATCGAGTGCGGAGCACGGCTCGTCCATCAGGATCACCTCGGGTTCGACCGCGAGCGCCCGCGCGATGCACATGCGCTGCTGCTGACCGACCGACAATCCGGTCCCAGGCTCGTCGAGCCGATCGCGGACCTCGGACCACAGCGCCGCCTGGCTGAGCGCGCGCTCGACGATGCCGTCGCGATCGCCTTGTCGCGCGGACGTCAGCTTCAGGCCGGCGAGCACGTTGTCGCGGATCGACATCGTCGGGAACGGATTCGGCTTCTGGAACACCATGCCGATCCGCCGCCGCACCAGCACCGGATCGACGCCCGGCGCGTAGATGTCCTCGCCGTCGAGCTGGACCGAGCCGCGATGCGTCGCGGTCGGCACGAGCTCGTGCATGCGATTGAAGCAGCGGATCAGCGTCGACTTGCCGCAGCCCGACGGGCCGATGATCGCCGACACCTGCCGCTCGGGCAGCTCGAGCGACACCCGCGTGAGCACCTGTTGGTCGCCGTACCACGCCGACAGCTCCTGCACGCTCAGCTTCGGTTCCGCTTTCATCGCGCCAGCCTCCGACCGATCCGCCCGCGCAGGATGATCGCGGCGGCGTTGAGCACGAGCAGCGTCAGCATCAGCATCAGCACGATGATCGCAGCCGCCGCGTCGACCGCAAAGCCGTCCTGCGGACGCCGCGTCCAGTTGAAGATCTGGATCGGCAGCGCGAGAAACGGCGAGTCCGGGCCGTACGGCAGGAAGTTCACGTAGGTCAGCGCGCCGAGCACAACGAGCGGCGCCGCCTCACCGATCGCCCGTGAGATTGCGAGGATCGAACCGGTGAGGATGCCCGGCATCGACATCGGCAGCACCATGCGACGCACGACCTGCCACTTCGTCGCGCCGAGTGCCAGGCCCGCCTCGCGCAGCGCCGGCGGAACCGTACGCAGCGCCTCGCGCGTCGTGGTGATCACGATCGGCAGCACGAGCAGCGCGAGCGTCATCGCGCCGGCGATGAGCGAGCGGCCCATGCCGAGCGCGCGCACGAACAGCTCGAGGCCGAGCAATCCATAGATGATGGACGGCACGCCGGCGAGGTTCGACAGGTTGGTCTCGATCAGCCGCGCGAGTCGGCCCCGACGCGCGTACTCTTCGAGATACAGCGCCGCACCGACGCCGATCGGCACCGCGATCGCTCCCGTGAGACCGACGAGATAGAGGCTGCCGACTGCGCCGGCGAGGATTCCCGCCTGCTCCGGCCGGCGCGAAGGGAAGCCGCCGAGGAACTGCAGGTCGAGGCGCTCGATGCCCTTGCCGACGACGTCGAACAACAGCACCGCGAGCACGATCACGGGCATCAGCGCGGCCAGCAGGCACACCCAGCGCACCGCCTGCTCGAGCGCGCGACTCGGCGGCCGTGTCGTGCGTCTGCCCATCAGCGATCCCTCAGGCGGCGCGCGAGTCGTTGGCTCGCGAGGTTGGCCGCGAACGTGATCGCGAAGAGTGCAGCGCCGACGACGAACATGGTGCGATACGCGGGTGTGCCGAGGCCGGGGCTGAGCGCGTTGTAGCCGGCGAGGTCCGGCAAGATGCGCTGCAACAGCGGCGTCAGGGTGACGAGCGCGAAGTAGCCGTAGACGATCGTCGGCACCCCCGCGAGCAGCTCGAGTGTCGGCTTGAGGACCGCGCGGACCCGCGGCGCCGCGAACTCACCGAGATAGATCGCCGCGAGCAGTCCGAACGGCAGCGCGACGGCGATCGCGATCGCGGACGTGAGGAACGTGCCCGCGAGCAGCGGCCAGATGCCGTAATGCGCATCGGCGAACAGCGGCGTCCACTGGGTGTCGAAGAAGAAGGCCCCGAGCGAGACATCTACGAAGAACTCGCCGCTGCGCCGCACGAGGATCACGAGGATCGCTGCCGAGGTGATGATCGACAGCAGCGCACAGCCGAGCAGGCTCCGCTCGATCATCGCTTCGCCGACGCCTCGGGCGCGCCGCATGGAGGACAGCCGCGGCATCGCTCAACCTGCGCGCAGCAGCTCCTCGAGTCGTGTGCCGACGTTGCCACCGCGACCGTCGAAGATCGACCCGGTCTTCCGCGCGGCGAAGCGCGCTCGCACGAGCGCGTTCGTCGAGTCGGGCAGCGCGATGTAGCCGACCTCCTCGACGAGGCCGGGCCCGTACGTGAGATAGAACTCGACGAACGCGGCGACCTCGGGACGCGCCGCCGCTTCCAACGAAACATACAGGAAGATCGCGCGCGTGAGCGGCTGATACGTGCCGTCGCGGACGGTCTGCGCCGACGGTGCGATGGGGCCCATGCCGTTCGTGGCGTTGCCGTCGTCGACCGGCACGAGCTTCAGTCGCGCGGAGTTCTCCGCGTAGTACGAGAACCCGAAGAACCCCAGCGCGTTCTTGTCGGTCGCGATGCCGTGGACGAGCAGGTTGTCGTCTTCGGAGGACGTGTAGTCGCCGCGGCTCGCATGCTCGGTGCCGACGATCACCTGCGTGAAGTAGTCATACGTGCCCGAGTCGACGCCGGCGCCGAACAAGTGGACCTCGTCGTCAGGCCAGCCGCGACGCACGTCGCTCCAGCGCACGACGGTGCCCTGCGCGTTCGGCGACCACAGTCGCGCGAGCTCGTCGACTGTGACGTAGTCGACCCACGTCGCCGCGGGATTGACCACGATCGCGAGCCCGTCGTACGCGACCGCGAGCTCGATCAGCTCGACGCCGCTTCGGCGACACATCTCGAGCTCGGAGGGCTCGATCGGCCGCGATGCGCCGGTGACCGCGACCTCGCGCTTGCACAGTCGCTTGAAGCCACCACCGGTGCCCGACATCGCGACGGTCATCCGCGTGCCACCCTGCTTGTCGAATTCCTCCGCGACCGCTTCGGTGATCGGAAACACCGTGCTCGAGCCATCGATCGCGACCACGCCGTGATCGCCTCCCCACTCGCCAATGGGCCGGCTGCAGGCTGCAGCAACCACGATGGCGACGAACAACGGTGGACGCATTCTTGACTCTAGCTGCGGTCGGGGCTCAGCCAGGGAACCACGAGTTTGTTACGGTCTTGTGACGTTGGGGGAGCAAGCGAGGGCGGAATCGCGGTTCCGCTGCGGTCACGTGGATGTGTCTTTCAGGTGTTGTTGTCGCACTGTAGCCACGATTTGGATAACTGAACGTCACGCCGACGTGACAGCCTGCGCACGCCATGCTCGCCCTCCTCTTGTACAGCCTCAGCTGGTTCGCCCCATTCACGCTGCAGCTGCGCACGCGCGTGCAGATCCGTTACGACCTCGAGCGTCCGAACGCCGAGGGCCAGAGCACGGAGCAGAGCATGCAGATCCGCCGCGCGCGTCTGCCGCTGCAGTTGGGATTCTCGCCGCGTGATCAGACCAGCGGCCTCGTCGCCGGCGAGGGGAGCATGCGCCGCAATCCGCTGCGCGACGCGAGGGTCGAGTTCGACTACCTGCGTGACTTCACGATCTGGGCCGGACAGATGAAGGTGCCGTTCAGCCGCCAGCGCGTGCTGTCGTCCGGCAACCAGAACCTGGTCGATCGCTCGCTGCCGAACGACGAGTTCCAGCTCGATCGCGACATCGGCGTCCAGGCGCTGTCGAACGACACCGGCGGCATGGGTTGGCTCGCTTACAACGCCGGCGTGTTCATGGGCGAGGGCGCAACGCGTTCGAGCTCACGAAACCCGCGATGCTGTACGTCGCGCGCGTCGTCGTGTCGCCGTTCGGCAAGTTCGAGGACGACTACGAGGGCGACCTCGAGCGCTCGGAAAAGCCGGGTCTCGCGCTCGCGGGTGCGTACGCGTTCCATCATCAGGCGATCGGTGAGCGCAGCACGCAGGGCGAGATCCCCCAAGACGGTGGCACGACCGACTTCCACCACGTGACGTCCGACGTGTTCTTCAAGTGGTACGGCGTGTCGCTGCACAGCGCCTTTCATTGGCGGCGTGGGTTCAATCGCGCGAACGGTGGCGCGGTCGACGAGGACATGATGCCGATCGCGACCGTCGCGGCGCGAAACGGGCTCGGATGGTTCGGCCAGCTCGGCTGGGTCGTGCCGAAGATCCCGTTCGAGATCGTCGCGCGCTACGGCTTCGTGCGCGCGCGCAGCCCCGGCGAGACCTCGATGCCGTGGCGCGACGAAGCCGGCGGCGGCGTCAACTACTACATCGCCAACCACAACCTCAAGCTGCAGCTCGACTACTTCCGGCTGTACGGCGCGGACACGGGGGCCGGCGTCGCCGATGCCGCGCGCCACGGCACCGATCGCATCCGTTTGCAGATGCAGATCGCGTTCTGAGGACTAGCCGTGCTTCACCGCGAGAGTCGCAAGCGAGTCGGCGACGCGTTCGCAGTGATCGAGGGCGTTCTCGAGATCCTCGAGGATCTCGCGCTCGCGCAGCAGCACCTTTGCGTCGATCTCCGGCGTACGGAACAGCTCGCTGATCGCCGAGCGATGCACGCGATCGCCCTCTTTCTCGAGCGTGCGCACGCGGGCCTTCGCCGCGAAGATGCCGGGGTAGTCGCGCTTTCGCAGCATCGGCAGCGCCTGCATCAGCTCGGCCGTGCACTTGACCAACACGACCATCATCTCGGTCATCGCGCTGTTCGGGCGCTCGACGCCGGTCAGCTCGCACGCGCGCGCCGCTTGATTGATCAGGTCGGTCACGTCGTCGAGCTGGACCGACAACGAGTGGATATCCTCGCGATCGATCGGCGTCACGTACGTCTTCGCGAGGCATTCTTCGATCTCGTGCACGAGCTTGTCGCCGGCGTGCTCCTGCGCCTGCACGCGCTTGCCGACCTCACCGACGGTCGCTCCGTCCTTGAACGAAGCGAGTGCCTGCGCCGCTTCGTGGGCAATTCCCGCCTGTTGCTCGAGCAGGTCGAAGAGCTTCTCTTCCTTCGGGAGCAGGCTGCGGAAGAAGTCTTGGAGTCCCACGGTGGCGCACCGTATCACGCCTCACCTGCTTCATCGGGGCACGAATGCGACGATTCGGGCGGGGCCCCCGGAGCCTTCACCGATCTTCATCGGCAACGCGATGACGACGGCACCGGTCTCGGGAACCATGCGGAGACTCGCGACGTTCTCGAACGTCGGCACATCTGCGCTCGCGAACGTGCGCTGGGCTTCGAACGCTTTCGACGGTCCGTGATCGATACTCGCGGTGTCGATGCCGACCGCACCGACGTCGCGATCGACGAGCAGCTTCGCAGCGTCGGGTGCGATGCCGGGAAAGTGGAGCTTGTCGATCTCGCCGGGACGATCGTCGCCGAGGTAGCGCTTGCGATCGGGCCAGCGGTCGGACCAACCGGTGCGCACGAGCACGAACGCACCGGGAGGAATCGGGCCGTGCAGCGCCTCGAAGGCGCTGATGTCCGCGGGCTCGAGCTGCGCGTCGGGATTCGTCGCAGCCTTCGCCTCGATGTCGATCACGACCGCCTGCGCCATGAGGCGTGGCAGCGGCACGCGATCAGCGGTGTGTTTGCCGGCCGCGAAGTGCGACGGCGCATCGAGGTGCGTGCCGCTGTGCTCCGGCGTCGAGAAGCGACCGTTGGCGTAGTGGTCCTTGCCGGCGCCGCTCGAGACGCCCTCGCGGCGAAAGCCGAATTTCTCGGTCGGCCACACGATGGTCTCTTCGTCGAACACATGCGTGAGATCGACGAGCGTCGCGCCCATGGGCACGATGCTCGCGAGCTCGACCGTGCGCGAAGCGTGGGCCGCCGTGATCGTCGGGTCGTGCCAGTACGCGTGATGACGACCGATCACATCCGTGTGAACGATGGCCTCGTCGACCTTCACCGGTGCGCGATAACACGCGATCTGCAGCAGGACCGCGAACGACAGCACCGAGCTTGCCGACGAGAAAGAGCGATGCGAGCGCATCTGCGGAGTCTACGCCAAGCGCGGTGTGCTTGCGCGGTGCGAGCCGCTGGACGACAGTGGATCCCATGAAATGCTCTCGTCGGCTGCACTCGCTCGGTGGATACGGTTCGTTGCTCCTCGCGTCTGCGCTCGGCTGCGCAGATCTTTCGGAGGTGGCAAGCGCCTCTGCGACCGACGGCGGCACCGGTGATACCTCCGCGACCGGTAGCGAGACCGACACGACGACGACCGCGTCCATGACCGACGCGAGCGCGACGATGGCATCGGCGAGCATGTCGGCGGACGACACGATCGCGACCGACGACGCGACGGCAACCGTCTCCGCGAGCGCGACCGCGAGCGCGACCGAGAGCCAGACCGAGAGCCAGACCGACAGCGACACGGAGTCGCAGACCGCCAGCGAGTCGCAGACCGAATCGCAGACCGCGTCCGACACCGAGTCCGACACCGACTCGCCGACCGCGAGCGACACCGACGCGTCGTCGAGCACCGCGACGACCGACAGCGACAGCGGCGACGACTGCGGCAACGGCATGGACGATCCGGGCGAGCAGTGCGACGACGGCAACGACGACGACGACGACGACTGCGTCGACTGTATGGATGCGTTTTGTGGCGACGGCGCGGTGCGAGCCGGGGTCGAGGAGTGCGACGACGGCGACGGCGACAACGAGGACGCGTGCACGTCGGCGTGCGAGGACGCCGAGTGCGGCGACACGTTCGTGGGGCCGGGCGAAGAGTGCGACGACGGCGACACGATCGCGAACGACGGCTGCAGCGATCTCTGCCAGGACGAACCGTACTGCTACGTCTTCAATCCCCAGGTCGATTGTCCGACGGACGCGCTGCAGTGGTGCGCGGAAGTCGAGGCCGACTGCGACAGCTCGGTGCACGCGATCGTGGCGTGCAACGTGTGCATGGGCGGCGGCTGCGAGGCCGACCAGCCGACGTGTGGCGACAGCGGTGCAGTCGCGGTGCCGGATGCGATGTGCCCCGACGACTACTCGTTCGTCTACGGCACGGGGACGTGCGCCGCGGGCAACGTCGTCTACGAGTGCCTCGGCGGCGGCACGTTCGGTAGCTGGTGCGGGCCGTGAGCTAGTCCTGGTACTGGCTCTGGTACTGGCTCTGGTACTGGCTCTGGTACTGGCTCTGGTACTGGCGTCACACGAAGGCCGCGAGTGCGGCGACGAGCGCGACGACGCCGGTTGCACCGAGCACGATCATCACGCTGGTCGGGCTCGGCAGCGCGTTGTCCAGCGCCTGCGCGGCGACCATCGATCGCGACGCGCGGGGCGTCGAGTCCGCCGGCGGCGGGGTCTCGACGACCATCATCGGATCGGCGTCTTCGGTGACCAGGCGTGGCGGCGACGACTCGGGGATCGCACCGTACATCGCGATCTGCTGCCGCGGCGGCTGCTCCGGCAAGACCTCGACGCGCGAACGCCGGCCGCGACTGGTCACGCGTCGACACACGATCGAGTAGCCAGTCGACGGAGGCTCGGCCGTCGGGAACGACCCGGCCATCGCGCGAATCGGGATCACGGCCGCCGTCTCGCCGGCGACGTCGGTGTCCTCGGACGACGGCGTGGTCTGCGGCATCGGCTCGATGAGCACGATGCAGCGCGACGACGCGAGGGTACGCAACGCGAGTAGGCCGCGGAACTCACCGAGCATCGCGGCGTCGACGATCTCGCGCAGCGACGACTCGCCGTCGCACAGCGCGAACACGGCGACGGCATCGTTCCACTCGCCGATCGCGGCGGGATCGGGGTCGGAGAAAAAATCCCAGTCGTTCGACGAGGTGCTCGCCGTGGGGCGTGCGGGAAGATTGCCGGGCTCGGCGAGCGGGATTGCGATGCGATCGAGATCGCCGAGGCTCTCGAGCAGCTTCGGCAGCTCGTCGAAGCGACGCGCGTGCTCGAGCAACACATGGCCGAGCGTCGGACCGACGCCCTCGGGCAGACGCGTGCCGAGCCACTCGACGTCGCCGCGGAACAACGTCAGGCGCGTGCCCGGCTTGCGACCGAGCGTGAGCTGATCGAGCACGCGCTCTTCGACGAACGCCCGCGCGACCTTCATCCACGCCGGCTGATCGATGCCGAGCTCCTCGTCGGCACCGAAGCGCTGCGGATGGCGGCGATGGAGCTCAGCGACGAACGGCTCGAGCTGATCGAGCGCCCCGAACCCACGCGCGCCGCACACACGACCTCGAGTCACCTCGAACGCGAAGGCGTCTTCCGACGTCTCGATGATGAGCACGCCCGTCGGATCCTGTGAGGCGAGACCTGCGAGCACGTCGACCACCGGCATGTCGCGCGCCGACACGGCGCACATCGGCGTGATGTTCGAAGGATCGGGACCAACCGTCGCGAAAGCCATGCCCTCGAGCACGAGCGTCCGGCGCCCTTGTCCGACGACTCGGGTGTTGCCACCCGCGAGGTGCTCGGCGACGAGCTCGCGAGGAGTGACTGTGCCCAGCTCGATCGCGGGGGTAGGTGCCACGATGGGTGCGGGCCGACGCAGGGTACGGTCGGACATTCCTAGGCTCTGCTGGTTCATGCTGTGATGCGCGGCCTCGCGCAAGGGGCACCAGAATGGATCACCTCAACGAAATCGAACGCCACGTACACGGCATGCTACGCACCCAGACTCGGCGCGAAGCGGCCGCGAGTGGGCCACTTCGCCGACGCGCACATTGTTCGTCGTCACCGTCCTGCACGCGTCGCTGGTAGATTGGCCGCGATGATCCATCCGCTCGCAGGACAGAAGGCGCCGAGCTCCGTACTCGTCGACGTCGCGAAGCTCGTCTCGGCTTATTACACGGGATCACCCGATCCCGCCGTAGCGAGCCAGGCGGTGGCGTTCGGGACATCCGGTCATCGCGGCAGCTCGCTACACACCGCGTTCAACGAGGCGCATCTGCTCGCGATCGCGCAAGCGGTCGTCGAGTGGCGCAAGGCGCATGGCATCGACGGACCCATCTACGTCGGACGTGACACGCATGCGCTCAGCGAGCCGGCGCATGCGACTGTGCTGGAGGTGCTGGTCGGCAACGACGTACAGGTGTGTGTGAGCACTGCCGGCGCGCCGACACCGACACCTGCAGTGTCGTTCGCGATCCTCGAGCACAACCGCGGACGATCCGCAGGCCGCGCCGACGGACTCGTGCTCACACCGAGCCACAATCCCCCCGAGGACGGCGGCATCAAGTACAACCCGAGCAACGGTGGCCCTTCGGACACCGACGTGAGCGCCGCGATCGAGATGCGGGCGAACGCGATCCTCCGCGCGGGCAATCGCGAGGTGCGACGCGGTGCCACTGGCCATTCGGCCAACGTGCGCGAGCACGACTACGTGACGCCGTACGTCGCAGCGCTCGCCGAGGTCGTCGACATGCAGGCGATCGCACAGGCCGGCCTGAAGATCGGCGTCGATCCACTCGGCGGTGCGGGCATCGGCTTCTGGGCGCCGATCCGCGAGCGCTACGGCCTCGACATCGAGGTCGTCAACGACGTCGTCGATCCGACGTTCTCGTTCATGACACTCGATCGCGACGGACGCATCCGCATGGACTGCTCGTCGCCGTGGGCGATGGCGTCGCTCGTTGCACTCAAGGATCGTTTCGACATCGCGTTCGGCAACGACACCGACTACGACCGCCACGGCATCGTCGCGCCGTCGGTCGGCCTGCTCAACCCGAACCACTACCTCGCGGTCGCGATCGAGTACTTGTTCTCGCACCGTCCGGGCTGGGCCGCGAACGCGATGGTCGGCAAGACGTTGGTCAGCAGCAGCATGATCGATCGCGTCGTCGCGTCGCTCGGGCGCAAGCTGTGCGAGGTGCCGGTCGGCTTCAAGTGGTTCGTCGATGGCCTGGGCGACGGTCGCTTCGCGTTCGGTGGCGAAGAAAGTGCGGGCGCGACGTTCGTGCGCAAGGACGGCTCGGTCTGGACGACGGACAAGGACGGAATCATCCTCGACCTGCTCGCGGCCGAGATCACCGCGAAGACCGGGCGCGACCCCGGCGAATGCTATCGCGCGCAGGTCGAACGGTTCGGCGACCCGGTCTACGAGCGCATCGACGCGCGCGCAAGTGCTGCACAAAAGGCAGTGCTGAAGAAACTTTCACCGGAACAGGTGAGCACGCGTGAGCTCGCCGGTGATCCCATCACCGCGACGCTGACGCGTGCACCGGGCAACGACGCGCCGATCGGCGGGCTCAAGGTCGTTACCGAACATGGATGGTTCGCTGCAAGACCGTCCGGAACGGAGGACGTCTACAAGATCTACACGGAGAGCTTTCGCGGCACCGAGCACCTGCGACGCATCCAAGAAGAGGCCCAAGCGATCGTGTCGGCTGCTTTCGCGGCCGCGGGAGTCTGATACCCTGGCGCTCTCGCGATCATGAAGTCTCTGCCTGAGCTCTCGCCCATTGCCGCGCTCGCTTTCGTCTCGTTGCTCGCCCTGCCCGCCGGTGCAGCGCCGGAGGCAGACGCCTCGGGAGGCGCGTCCATCGGCACCGACGGCGCGGATGCGTCGGGAACATCGACCGCACCGCGCCCCGGCAAAGACAAGCGCAAGGACAAGAAGTGGATCAAGCGTTGGGCGCCCGAGCGCAACATGGGCGAGATCGGCATCTACGGCGGCGTGATCTTGCCGTCGCGTGCGCTCGAGCTCTTCGATGCCGATCGCGACCTGCCGGATCAAGGCTTCAAGCGATTCAAGCGCGTCGCGCCCGACTTCGGTGTGCGTGTCGGCTACTACCCGATCCGCTTCTTCGGCCTCGAGGCCGAGGGCGGCGCGATGCTGGCGAACACCGTCGACGATCAACGCGCGACGATGTGGACGGTGCGCGGTCACGTCGTCGCTCAGCTCGGGCTGTGGAGCATCACGCCGTTCGTGCTCATTGGTGCGAGCGGTCTCGGTGTCAGCAGTGATCGCGCGGCGGTCGGCAACGACATCGACCTCGGCCTGCACTTCGGCGGTGGTCTCAAGTTCTTCCTGTCGCGCTACGTGATGCTGCGCCTCGATGTGCGTGACGTCGTCACCGCGCAGCGCGGTGTCGCCGAAGGCCTCGCGCACAGCCCGGAGATCCTCGGTGGCCTCAGCATCACGCTCGGTCGCAAGGACAAGAAGAAGACCGGACCGGTCGACACCGACGGCGACGGCTTCTTCGATCCCGACGATCGCTGCGTGACCGTGCCGGGCGTCGCACCCGACGGCTGCCCGATCGGTGACAAGGACGGCGACGGCTTCCTCGACGACGTCGACAAGTGCATCGACGAGCCCGGCGTCGCGCCCGACGGCTGCCCGATCCGCGACAAGGACGGCGATGGCTTCCTCGACGACGTCGACAAGTGCATCGACGAGCCCGGCGTCGCGCCGGATGGCTGTCCGATCCGCGACACCGACGGCGACGGGATCATGGATCCCGACGACCAGTGCATCAACGAGCCGGAGACGAAGAACAACTACCTCGACACCGATGGCTGCCCCGACGAGGTGCCCAAGGAGATCGAGCGGTTCACCGGTGTCATCCAGGGCATCTTCTTCGATACCAACAAGGCGTCGATCAAGCCGACGTCGCGCAAGACGCTCGACGACGCGGTCGAGGTGCTCAAGAAGTTCGACTCCGTGCGCGTCGAGATCTCGGGCCACACCGACAGCAGCGGCAAGTACGACCTCAATGTCGATCTGTCGGCCCGTCGCGCCGAGGCCGTGAAGAAGTACATGACCGACGCGGGTGTGGACGCGGGCCGCATCGAGACCCGCGGCGCCGGGCCGGACGAGCCGATCGCCGACAACAAGACGAAGGCCGGCAAGGCGAAGAACCGCCGCATCGAGTTCAAGCTACTGTCGAAGTGATGCGGACCGCGGAGCGCCCCGACCCCCTCGCACCGCTGTTCGCGTGCGAGGCGACGGGAGCTGAACGACGAGCTCGGGCGGTCCGGGTAGCTCCAACGTCGGTCCGGCCTTGATCGCGTCGAACCACGCGTCGAGGCGGCCTGCGGGATCACCCGCACCAACGGTGTAGACCGATCGCGGTGTGTACACGCGGCCGGGAAGCGCGTGCTCGGCTTCGCGTTCGCAGCCCGCCTTGCGTGCGCCGAACTCTGGTCCGTCATCCCTGAGCACGAGCGACTCGTCCGCGGGTCGGCGATCGAACGCGGCGTACACCGCGGTACTGGAGAGCAGGAGGTAGTGCTCGATCGAGGCAGCAAGACGGCCTCCGCTTTGCCGCACCCATTCGGGGTGAGTGCCCGAGAGGTCGATGACGGCGTCCCAAGCTCGTCCGGCGAGCGCCGACAAGTCGCCGCCCCGATCGCCTCGGAGCTGCTCGATCTCCGGGAACGCGAGCGGATCGCTGATTCCGCGCCAGACCCAAGCAGGGCAGCAGACAAGCCAGCAGCACCCCCGCAGCACCCCCTGGGTCGCGCTAATACTTATCATTCGTCTGGTAATCTCACGGATCTAACCGCGACAGTTGTTACACCGGTCCGAGCGAGGCCGCGGCTGCGTAACCGAGGGGAGGTCCGCGACATCCTTGATCCCCGTGAAGCCACTGCTCGCCCTCGCCGCCCTGCTCTGCTCCGCGTGCTCGACCAGCGCCGACGTTGCCGCCGCGCCCTCGCGCGCGACCAGCCCCGCCGACGCGAACGGCCCGGTCGATCCGAACGCGGAGGTCGACGTCGCGTACTTCGCCGGCGGCTGCTTCTGGGGCGTCGAGCACTTCCTCGAACAGATGGACGGCGTGCACGAGGTCGAGTCCGGCTACATGGGCGGTCACGTCGACGCGCCGAGCTACGAAGACGTGCTCACGCACGACTCGGGTCACCTCGAGGCGGTGCGCGTGCGCTTCGATCCCTCGCGCGTGTCGTACGAAGCGGTCGCGAAGCGGTTCTTCGAGATCCACGATCCGACCCAAGCGAACGGCCAAGGTCCCGACATCGGCAACCAGTATCTGTCGGCGGTCTTCTTCACCTCCGACGCACAGAAGACCGCGACCGAGGGTCTCATCGCTGCGCTGCGAACACGCGGCTACGACGTCGTCACCGAGCTGCGACCCGCTGCGAAGTTCTGGCCCGCCGAGGGCTATCACCAGAACTACTACGCGAGCAACGGCAAGACCCCGTACTGCCACGGTCGCGTGAGGCGCTTCGGCGACTGACGCGAGTTTGATCTTCCGCCGCGACGCTTCCTCCTGCGCAGCTGCAGCAAGAGCCGCACGAGCACGGTCATATGCCCCCGACGTGGACGGCGTACGTGCTGCCGGCACCGATCGACAATGGCGGTGAGCCGCGGTCTGCGTCGATCTCGCGACTCGGGCTGAGGAACGGCGACCTCGTCACCACGATCGACGGCAAGCCCGCAAAGGCCAAGGACGATCAGCAAGGAACCCGGCGTCATTCGATCGGGCGACCGCGCGTCTCGACCGCGACACCGAGCGCGAGCAATCCGAGACCGACCAGCGGAGGCACTGCGACCCACTGCATGACCTCGACCGGGTTCATTCCGCGCATCACGACCATGCCGACCGCGAACGGGAACGCAGCAGTCAGCACGCGGCCGGCGTTGTAGCAGAAGCCCGCGCCGGTGCCCCGCAGACGCATCGGAAACAGCTCGGGCAGATAGAAGCTGAACGCACCGAACACACCGAACACGGTGATCCCGACACCGCCGAGCAACCAGAGTCGTGTCTCGGCGGCGACCGGTGCACCGAACGCGGCCCAGATCGCGAGCGCGCTGCCGACGAAGTAGATTGCAAACATCGGCCGGCGACCGAGTCGTAGCGCGATCGGCACGGTGAGCAGCGTGCCGATCAATCCGCCGATCGCGAATGTGGTCGTGCCGAGCGTGATGAACTCGACCTTGCGGGTTGCGAGCATCGACGGATCCATCCCCAGGCTTGGAGCGGTGTCGGCCGCGAGGAAGCTCGCGATCACGGGGATGAACGCGCTGCAGCTCCACCACGTGACCAGCGCGATGAGTGCCATCGCGAGCCCACCGAGCGTGCGACTGCGCAGCTCGGGGGTGAACAGCTCGCGCAGTCGCGTGTTCACCGACGGCGCCCAGCTCTCCGGCTCGCGCACCTTCAAGCGGATCAGGATCGCGAAGCCCGCGGGAATCAGCCCGGTGAGAAAGACGATGCGCCACGACATCGAGGGGTCGCTCGCAATCGAGTCGAGCTGGCGTGTGAACAGGTCGTTGACGAACGTCGCGAGCAGAAGGCCAATCGGTGCCGACGTGTACAACAGCGCGCCGCCGAGGATGCGCTTGTCCTTCGGCATGGTCTCCGCGACGAGCGAAGCGCCGGCCGCCCACTCGCCGCCGATGCCGAGGCTCGCGATGAAGCGGAACATCGCGAGCACCCACAGGTTCGGCGCGAACGCACACGCCGCGGTGCCGATCGCATACGTCAACATCGTCAGCAGCATCGTGCGCGTGCGACCGATCTTGTCGGTCAGCTTGCCGAACAGCACGCCACCGAGCGCCCACCCGAGCAGCAGCAGGCTCGAGAGCGTCGCGGTCCACATCATCGTCTCGGCCCGCGCTGCCGGGTCTCCAGGTGAGTATCCGAGCAGGTTCGGCACGCAGATCGCCGCGACGTAGTTGAACAGCAGGCCGTCGAACACATCGAAGCCCCAGCCGATCCACGCCGCGGCGAGAACGAGCCACTGGTAGCGCGTGAGGCCGAGCAACGACAGGGAGTGTCCGCGAGCGCAGTGCGCCCTGTCAAAACTTGCGTGGCGTCGGCGAAACCGTGGATCCTCGCCGTTGCTCCGTCGATGACCGCGACGATCGTGCTCCTCGGTGCGCTCGCACTGCAGCCCGCGACGCAGGTTGGTGGACCGCGTCCATACGCCGGGCCCGCGCAGGTGACCGCCGATCGTGATCTCGCGGACGTCGAGCAGGTCGCGCCCGAGCTGCCACGCGAGCGGGCGCCCGCGGCCGCGCCTGAACCAAAATCACCCGACCCGACCACCACCACGAACGCCGAATCGCCCGAGCAGAACTGGGTCGTCGGTGGCTTCATCGACACCGGCTACGCGTTCGATCACAACCTGCCCGACAACCATGTCGATCGCGGCAACTTCACCGCCGTGCGTGCGAACGAAGTCACCGTCAACCTCGCGGCGATCTACGTTCGGCACACGCCGACCGACGCGGAGCCGTGGTTGTTCGAGCTCGCGGGTCAGATCGGCGCCGCCGCGGCCGGGCTGCTCGCCAGCGAGCCGCGACCGGGCGGCGACGCGAGCCAGTTCACCGGGCCCGAGGTGTGGCAGCACCTCGGCCGCGCCAACGTCGGCGCGCGCATTCCGAAGGTCGGCACGGAGCTCGCGGTCGGCCTGTTCACGACGCCGATCGGCATCTACAGCTTCTGGTCGAAGGACAACTGGACGTTCTCGACGCCGTGGCACCTGAACGCGGTGCCGTACGTGCTGATGGGCGGCCGCATCTCGCAGCCCATCGGCAAGAAATTCGTCGCGCAGGTGTGGATCACCAACGGCTGGCAGAGCTACGGCGACATCAATCGACTACCGAGCATCATGGTCGGCGGTGCGTACACGCCTCATCGCCATGTGACGCTCTCGCAGTGGACGTACTTCGGCCCCGAGGACGTCGACAATCGCGCGCGGGCATGGCGGACCTTGTTCGATCAGTGGATCGTCTACGACAACGGCAAGTGGGGACTCTCGGGCGTGTTCGACGTCGGTCGCGAACGCCTGACGGCGATCTTCGACGAGCCCGTCGCGTTGTGGATGGGCGGGGCGATCACCGCGCGCGGCCGCGTGCTCACCTCGCGACGCGAGCGCGTATCGTGGGACATGTACGGTCGCGGCGAGACGTTCTGGGATCGCGACGGCAGGATGTTCGGCGTCCGCCAGCTCATCGGGTCGGGCGCGTACGGCAACACCGTCACGTTGTTCGATCACGTGATGCTACGCGTCGAGTATCGCTACGATCGCAGCAGCAACCGCACCGGCTACTTCTACCGAGGTGCCGCGGTGCACGACGACGACGATGGCCTCGGCCGCGACCAGCACAGTGTGTTCTTCGCGCTGACCGGCTACTTCGATCACGCGTTCGCGACCCCCAAACCGAAGCGCACCGCCAAGCGCTGAGATCTGGATCAGGACTGGATCACGGCACGAGCCGCGCGACCCAGCCCGAGGGCACACCGACGTCGTCGACGCGCGTGCCGACGACGAAGATCGAGCCGTCCGCTGCAATCACGACGTCGCGGAGATCATCGTCGCCGCCCGGTGTCGTGAAGGTCGTCGTCCAGATTTTCGCGCCGTCGGGCGCGACCTTCACGGCGTAGGCATCGCGTGTGCCGCCGGTCGAGTCCCAGCCGACTGCGATCGCGGCGCCGCTCGGATCGACGGCGATGCCGTGGAGATTCGCCGAGAACGTCTCCGTGACGATCGTCGCATCGACGAGAATACCGGTCGCATCGACGACCGCGATCCAGCCGCCGAGGTTCTGCGCGTAGCCAGTGATCCACCGCCGCCCCGACAGCGGATCGAGCGCGATGGCGAGGCCTTCGTTGTACGTGCTCGGCGCAAAGTCGTGGCGGATCATGACCTGGTCGACGGTCGCGCCGAGAAACGCAGTCTCTTCGCCGGGCTGACCGTACATGCCCGCGAAGTAGAAGACGTCGCCGTCGAGCATCACGTCGAACGCAAAGCCGTCCTCGGGCGTGTATGGCTCGCCGTTGGTCGTCGCGATCAAGGTCCCTTGCTGCGAGTACTCCAGCACCGCGCCTGCGCCCGCGTCGAGGTCCCTGCCCGCGATGATCGTGACTCCGGTCGGCTGCATCGCCGCACCGAACAGAATCAGATCCCCGCGGACGCGGCTCCATTCGGTGGCGCCCTGATCGTCCAGCACGGCGATTCCGGCGCGCTGGGAAGTCTGATCGAGGCCGTCGACCGCTACCGCGATGCGCTCGGCGTCGTCCACGAGGGCGACGTCGAGGCCCCACGTGTACGCGTCGATCCACTCGGCATCCGTGAACGCCCAGGTCCACACGGTGTCGCCTTCGTCGCTGATGCGCCGCACGCCGGGGATCACACCGTTGTCGAGCGTGACAGTGAAGCCGACCGCGAGATCGCCGTTGCCGAACGCGTCGAGTGAGTGACCGTGCGCGCCGGGCTCGCCCATGATCGAACGATCCCAGACGACCGAACCGGACGGCACACACAGCTCGCTGCAGCCGTCGCCGGGGACGACGTTGCCGTCGTCGCAAAGCTCGTCCAGCTCGAGATCGCCGTTGCCGCAAGCCGGCACGCCGGTGTCGTCGGTGGTCTCCTCGGTCGTCGTCGCGGTCGCCGTGGTGACCGGATCGGACGTCGGATCGCTCGTGGTGATCGTCGCGGGCGTCGTCGCGGTCGTCGTCGCGGTCGTCGAAGCATCGGTCGTGCTCGTGCCTTCGGCGTCGACGCACCGACCCGAGAGCCCATCGCCGGCATGCTCGCCATAGCGCGCACCGGAGGCGCAATCGGGATCGAGGAACGAGCACCATCCCGTGGACTCGCAGGTACCCACGTTCGCGCCATCGCTACAGTCCGCGGCTTCGAGACAGGCGAATGGCGCTGCGTTGCATGCTGCCGCCGCGCCGATTGCGACGCCGATGAGGCCCAGGCACGACGGTAGTCGTGCGAAGACAAGCCATGGGCGGACGTTGGCCACTGTCGATTAGAGGGTAGCGCGGTGGGCACGAACGCGGCCACTTCCGAGAGTGGAGTACGCCGATCGTCGGGCCATTCGCCCGTAGTATGCTCCCCGCGTGCGCGATGCCAGACTGGCCGCGGGCGTGCTCGCTGCGAGCCTGGCCTACGCAATCGTTCGCTACAACGCGTTCGGTTCGGTGAGCTGGGAGCAGCTCCCACTGTTCGTCGGCAACAAGGCGATCGCGGTGACGAGCTTGGTGCTGCTCGGGATGTCGCGGGTGGTGGCCGACCGCGAGCGACGCAAGGACCTCGGTCTCGCGGGGCTCGCATTCGCGCTGGTCCATGTGCTGTTGTCGTTCGTGGTGCTCGACCGCGCGTACCTGCCGGCGCAGTTCACCGACGCCGGCAAGCTGCACTGGGGCGCAGAGGTGTCGATGCTGGTCGGTGCGATCGCGACGGCGCTGCTCTTGTGGCTCGCGTACGCGACGCTGCTGCGCCCGATCGATCGGCAGGCCCACGCGACGAGCCTCTTGCCGGGCATCGCGCGATGGATGCTCGTGCTGGTCGCGGTCCACAACCTCGCGCTCGGTTACGCGGGATGGATCGACACCGAACGCTGGCCGGGCACGCTGCCGCCCATCACGCTCTTGTCGTTCTTGCTCGCTGCCGCGTTCTGCGTCATGCCGCGTCGCGCGGGGCCGCGGTGATCTACAGGCTGCGAACCAGCCATTCGAACACGCGCTCGGGCAGCAGCCAGTGGAGAAATCCGATGACCCGTGCGTCGGCGCCGACCGGATAGCGTGGTCGTGGATGACGCGCGAGGAGTGCGTGCTCGATCGCCTTCGCGACGCGATCGGGTGCGCTCGGTCGCGCGGTCGCGCGCCGGTAGTTCTTCATCCCGCGATCGAGCTGGGTCACGTAGTAGGCCGCGAGCTCTGGTGGCAGCGCGGCGCGACACACATCGAACAGCGCGGGGGCGCGCGTCGTCATCCTTGTGTCGACCACACCCGGCTCGACGAGACTGACGGCAATGCCCGCGGGCCGCAGCTCGTGACGCAGCGCCGTCGTGATCCCGTCGAGCGCGAACTTCGACGCGTTGTAGACCCCGAGCAACGGCGTCGCGACGCGTCCGCCGATCGAGCCGACGTTGATGATCCGACCACCGGCGCGCCGCAGCGCCGGCAAGCATGTCTGCGTCATGGCGACCGCGCCGATCGTATTGACCTCGAGTGCGCGGCGCAGCTCGTCCAACGTCGCCGTCTCGACCGGGCCCATCGTCGAGACGCCCGCACAGTTCACGAGGCCGCCGAGGCCCTGCGCGCCGCACAGCACGTCGATCTGCGCGCCGATCCGCGTGACGTCGTCCGCGACGGTCACGTCGACCTGATGGACCATGCAGCGCTCGGGATCCAGCGCTTGCAGCCGCGCAGCGCCGTCGATTCGCCGCACGAGCGCCACCACGCGGTGACCTGCGCGGTGCAGTCGCTGCACGGTCGCTTCGCCGATTCCGCTCCCCGCTCCGGTAACCACCACGGTCGTCATGTCGGGCTTCGATTGCGCCGCGAACGTCGAGCGCGACGCCGAACGTAGCACGGACGAGCGCACGCTCGGTGACGTGACGAGCCGGCGCCGCGTCGCGATGCATCGCTGCCGCTGCAAAGTCTCGTCGCGATCACCCTCTCGCGCTGATAGACTGCCCGTCGATGCCGCGAGCCGCGATGATCCTGGTGCTCCTCGCCATCGCGTGCACATCGAAGCGGCCCGTGCCGCCGCCCCACTGAAGAGAGATGAGCGCCGTGCTCGCGCGCGCGTGGGCGATCGTTCGCCTCGGTCGGCCCGTGTTCCTGCTCGGTGGAATCGCGCTGCACGCGTGTGGCGTCGCGCTCGCATGGCGACTCGGTGGGTTCGTGTCGATCGAGATCGCGGTGTGGAGTCAGCTCGCGATCACGGCGATCCAGCTGATGACGCACTACAGCAACGACTACTTCGATCATGCGACCGATGCGGCGAACGAGACGCCCACCCGGTGGTCGGGTGGCAGTCGCGTGCTACCTGCGGGCGAGCTGTCGCCACGTGTCGCCCTCGTTGCGGCGATCGTGTGTGCGACGGCTGCGATCGCTGCGATCATCGGCGTCGCCCAGGTCGCACGCGGCGGCGCCCCACTGCTCGCGCTGCTGCTGGTGCTCGCGTGGAGCTACAGCTCGCCGCCGCTGCGTCTGCACACACGCGGGCTCGGCGAGCCGACCGTCGTCGGGGTCGTCGCGATCGGCACGCCGCTGGTCGGCTGGTCGGCGCAGACGGGTCGCATCGATCTCGCAGTGCTCGCGCTTTGTGTTCCTTTCGCGCTGCTGCAGCTCGTGATGCTCGTGACGATCGAGCTGCCCGACGAAGCGAGCGATCGGTCGACCGGCAAGCGTACGTTCGTCGTGGCGTTCGGCGCGGCGCGTGCGGTGCAGTATGCGAAGGTGGCGATCCTCGCAACGTATCTCGCGCTACCGGTGCTCGGGATCGCCGGTGTCCCGAGTGGGGCGCCGCTCGCGATCGCCCTGACGCTGCCGATCGCGCTCGTCCAGCTGTGGCGACTACGCGGCGAACGGTGGCGGGATCCGCAGAGCTGGGAGTGGCTCGCGTTCGGCAGCGTCGCCCTGCTGTTCGCGTCGATCTTCGCCGCGCTGTGCGGGCTGCTCCTCGTGTGAGGTCCACCAGGGTCCACCTCCGCCGGTTTCCACTGCGCCGCGGCCAGACCGACGCATACCGACGTGCGTTCGCAGGCAAAACCATGAGCCACTCTCCGCTCCCCGTGCGTCCGCTGTATCGTCGCGATCTGCTCCAGGGCTTGTTCGCCAGCCTCGCGCTCGGCTGCAGTGTCTCGGATCGCGAGACCGCAGAGCTACCCAAGGAAGGGGCCAAGGAAGGGGCCAACGACGGGGCCAACGACGGGGCCAACGACGGGGCCAAGCCCGGCCCGCAGTTCGACGCGAAGGATCCCGAGCCCGACACGACCCCGCCCGGCCCCGTCGACGAGGAGACCGCCATGGACATCGGCAAGCGCATCGATGCGTTCGCGTTCGACTTCTACGCCCAGCTGCGCACGAGCCCCGGCAACCTCGTGTACTCACCGGCCTCGATCGCGCTCGCGTTCGCGATGGTGCACGCGGGCGCACGCGGCAACACCGCGGCCGAGCTCGCGAAGGTGTTCCACCTGAACGGGGATCTCGAGACCGTGCACGCCGGGTTCGCCGACGTGGTGCGGCGTTGGCAATCGGCGAAAGAAGGGCTCGAGCTGAGCGTCGCGAACCGCCTGTTCGGCGAGCGCACGACGCCGTTCG
>Ga0163144_10002017_pt1 | contig 47391 bp, 61 predicted proteins | sample OliLak19BULKMAT1_FD_123175 | JGI IMG/M metagenome (GOLD analysis project Ga0163144, IMG submission 123175) | Freshwater microbial mat bacterial communities from Lake Vanda, McMurdo Dry Valleys, Antarctica - Oligotrophic Lake LV.19.BULKMAT1 | ecosystem: Environmental > Aquatic > Freshwater >... | reverse complement strand
TTTTGATTACCGCTTGGGTGGATCAATTACAGGCACCGGCCGACAGATCACTACATTTATGGTCAACGAGATCGCCGCCGAGCTTACCAGTAGCACCCAACACAAACTAAAGAAAACTGTTATAGTGGAGAGAGATGGTCCAAAGAATGTTTATACTCTAGATTGTCCTTCAGATTTGGGACCCTTTTATTCTGACACCGATTCGTGTTATTTTTCGATGGCTAAGCTGGTCAATAATATCGATGACGGTGTTGCTTTAGCTGATGCGATCGCCGATCACATCAATTTAGCCTTTCCAGCGTTCCTTCGTAAAGCCTTTTTCGTGCAACCAGGATTCGACACTCTTCTAACGGCTAATCGAGAAGTTGTTGCTCCCACTAGTATTTTTCGCACCAAGAAAAAATACATGCTCTTAGTTGCCGATTCAGAGGGGAAGCGGCTCTCTCGAGATAAGTTCAAAACCGATGACGAGTATCTCAAAAAAGCGCTAAAGAGCCAGGGAGCTGATATTAAAATATCGTCTACTCCAGAGATCGTTAGAGAGTTCTTGAAAACTATCACCTATTGGGTTTTGACAGACCAGCCTAAGGCGAAAATCGACGAATACATTCTTGCTTTTAGAGCCAACCTTAAGCTTGATACTGTTAACCCATTGAACTTTGCTAAGATTTCGTCAGTTAAGGAATATGAAGATTATTTTATCAAGTGGGAACGAATTGAAAAAGTTGGTTTAGGGAAGGTTGGTATGCCCTCTGGTGCCCGCGGCCTTATCAATCACAATTATTGTCTCGAGGTTTTCGAAGACAAAGCTACGCTTCCACTCATGGCAGGAGCTAAAGTGAAGATGCTGTGGCTCAAAGCTAACGAAATGGGACTTCGTAACATCGCCTTTTCATCTGACCTTGATATTCTTCCGAAGTGGTTCCTTGAAAATTTAGAAGTCGATCTTAAAGCCACTGAAAAGAAGTTAATCGATGATACTCTCAACAAGATTTTTGAGCCAATAGGTTTTGAAATCCCGACACCACATTCGGCGAAGGTCAAAACTTTGTTTGATTTTTGACAGGATGATTACTTGGACCAATCATGATTGACTATGTGCTCGGTTTCTTTTTTTCACCCGATCTCTCACAAGTTGTTCTCATCCAGAAGAATCGTCCGGCTGAACAGCTAGGGAAACTTAACGGTGTAGGTGGAAGGGTTGAGGAAAACGAGCTACCTCACTCAGCGATGGCCCGTGAGTTTAAAGAAGAAGCTGGATTGGAGGTGCCAATTTGGGTTCACGTTGAAACGATTCAAGGATGGAATTCAGAGTATCGAATTCACTCCTACGTGGCTACGGGGAATCCTTATGCTTGTAAAGCGATGACAGATGAAACGTTGATTCTGGTAAACACGTTAGATCTCAAGAAGGCCTCACCTGTTGCACTTGCTAATGATCTTCTTGAACGAGTAGGGAATGCACAGTTAAAAATGTTCAACCTCTATAAGCGAGATTACAATTTAAACTTACTGTTGAAACCCATCATCCAGGACCCGGAAAACACATGCAACTGAATCCAAATTCGATCGCAGCTCTAGATCTGCTAATCCAAACCGCTGTCACTGCAGGACTCAAAAAACTCGTCATCGAGTCAGGCAAGATTCGCGGTATCGATGATAAGCAAAGCGTTGCGATTATTACCGCTAATAATGTTCCAGATCTCGGTGGTAAGCAAGCCAGGATCAATCATCTTGAGCAGCTCAGTGCCCGGATGAACCTCGTTCGCTCACAGGGTACTCTTGAAGTTGAAGCGACTGTCGCGTCAAACGACAAGGATATCTCGATCCTCGATATGCGCGGCGGCAAGACCAAAGCTCAATTTCGCTGTGCTTCTGTTGAAGCTGTTAAAGGGGTGCCAAAGAGCCTAAACGACACAATCGTTTGGGAGCTCACCGTTAATTCAATGATCCTTCCCACCCTAACCCAAGGTGTTGCCGCAATGAACGCTGAAATTGTGACGATCGCCTCCAAGAACGGCAAGAACGTGACGCTTGAGTGTGTCGACACCAATAAAGACGTTTTCGTCACCGACATCGATGATCCTGTTAAATGGATTGGTACTACTCCCTCCGTGAGTTCTTTCTGCAATCAATACCCGGCCAAGGTTTTGGTGTCGCTTCTCAAAGAAGCAGCTAAGGACGGCGCGATGATCAAGCTTACGATGGGCTCTGGAGGAATTCTTTCATTACTTATTCACGGCTTTGATTTCTTCATCATTCCGAAAACATGATTCCAACTAATGATGATGTTTTTGCTTTCATCTATCACATAAATGTTTTGAAGAAAGAGGGAAGGATTATTGATTACGAAATCTCTACCTCAAACGGTAACACCATCGATGTAATGATTACACCTGTAAAACCTATCGATTTTATCTACCTTCCACTAAGAGTTAACTGATGCCTACACCGAAAGCTCCTATTCCGAAACATGAGGATCGCTTAACAATGGCGAAAACAAAATCTCATGCTTTCCACAACCATAATCCCACCGGAAGCAAACTCGTTAAGCGTATCTTCAAGGTCAAACACGGCTACAAGGCCGGATCATACGAGCAAGCTCTAGAGTGGTTCACCGCTTACGATCCGGCCAATGTTCAAAAAACTGCTTAACTGGACTAAGGAGTTTTTCGAGAGCTCCACGCCTAAGGCCGCTCTAGCGGTCATCGATGGTAAGTTGAGTGTTAAGAATTATAATAAAGCATTCGTCAATGACGTTCGTGATAAGATGGGTGATGTTACGAATGATAAAACAGACGAAGAGGTGATCGAGCTTTATGTCGGACACGAGGTTGCTGAGAAAGAGGAACCCCGTTTAGAAGTTCTCCACCTCGGAATGCACGCTGACGGTCGTGTTAAAATGTCACTCGATTGGAACAATGCTTTCATTAAACAGTGCAAGCGCGCTGGGTTTGATGCTGAATCAGAAGAGACAATCGTCAACATGTATCTTAATTCCTTGGTGGGAAAGCGTGATGAGGATAGTGTCGATCCGGAGAGCACCGAGGAGATTTTCGAGCAGATCGATGACGAGACAAAACGTGAACTAGAAGAGGCTAGAGAGACGCTAGGGTTGAAAGATAAAGCCAAACCTCGTCGCCGCTCGTATCGTTCCAACTCAAAGCGTGTTGTGATAAAATAACTTATGGATAAGCTTCCTGGTAGGACTTTGGTGTATGATGTCGCAAACCTTTTATACCGCGTAGCAGCGGTACAGAAGCATACAAATCCTTACGCTAGGGAGGTAAAGCCCGAAGATCTGGTGGGGCTATGTATGCACATATCGCTTCAGTCGATTTACAAGTGGTACATCAAGTACAAGCCTGATTTTGTTGTTTTTGCATTTGAAGGTGGAGACATTTGGCGTAAAGAGTACACCACCAAAAAAATTGTCAAGGATGCATACAAGGGTAATCGTGAGTACGATCCGACAATGAAGCACTTTTATGAATTGATAGATTCGTTTCAACGGGTTGTTCAAGCTCATACATCAATCTGCTGTCTTCATATTCCCACGATGGAAGGTGACGATGTTATCGCAGGTTACTGTCAACTTTATGCTGCACCAGAGCACGAGATCATCATCATCTCAGCTGACAAAGACTTCACGCAACTTCTAAAGCTACCTGGTGTTAAGCTCGTTGAACCTGACAAAGGTAAGCAGCGTAACTTACCCGGTGACAAGGAGTACCAGGAAGACATTGATTACTGGCTCTTTCTAAAGTGTATTCGAGGTGATGGTGGTGACAACGTCATGTCAGCTTACCCGAAAGTTCGTGAAACAAAGATCAAGCAAGCATACGCCGATCCTTACTATCGCCTTAACTTCATGAACGAGGTATGGCTTGATGAGAACCAACAACCCCATCGGGTAGGTGATCACTACGAAAAAAACATCGTTCTCTTAGACCTTTACCAACAACCCCCTGAAGAGCGTGAGCTCTTGCTAGAGGGAATAAAATTTCAAGTGGGTGACACCAGAAACTACTCGCACTTTCAGTTTTTGAAATTTCTCGGTGAGTATAAGCTAGAGAAAGTAGCTGAGCGGGCCCAAGAGTTTGTCAATCTTTTTGCGAATAATCAACGATGGTTAAAGGGTGAGAAGAAGTCGATTGCAGTTGAAAAGCCAACTGACGCTAAGCTCTCAGACTCAATTGAGCAGCTCTCAGAGACAAGGTTGTTGCAATTTTGATGACCGATAGGGAAAGTGAAATAGACCTTAAGCCAAAACTCACTCCTGAGTTTTTTGAAGTGTTGGTGCAAGCGGCCAAAACGATCGGGTGGAGTGGAGATTACGTCGAGGTTCGTGATTTTGTTAACGAGGTTAGAAGATTGGCCGGCTTGAATATCTTAACTGACGAAGAATTAGAACCCTTTCCCTACGATGATTGAATGTCACAGTTGAGCGTAATTTTCAAACCCTTCGTTAATTAATTCCTCTTGACACTCGTAAAGTCTTTCGTTACCCTTCGGTTGCTTAAGATACTTATTGACAATATGTGCCCATTTCCACTTCTCTTCGGTGATAGGGTTAGACGGGAGAGGTGATAGATAAAGTAATCGTAACCCAGAAATCTTCAAAAGCCCTAATACATGGCTATCAATAGGATTCCAGGTAATGTCTAAAGTACCATTAATGTTTGGGAGATGTAGGTGAATGTCTTTAAGATCTTTTAATTCATTGTATTGAGCAGTTACTGCTCCGTCTATCGTTTTAGGGGCATATTGAAATCCTGTACCATTCCCCAACTTATTGTGATTTACTGAAAATCCACCAAAGATCATGTTGAAGGGGAGTCCTTTTAATGAAGTTAAGCTTCGATTGTTAAGAATCAAACTTGACCTAAAATTTGTGTCTCCTGGATGATAAAATCCTCCAGGATATCCATTCTTCTTAGGATAAAATGTATTCCAATCCAATGTTGAGTTTTCAATCGAATTTTCACAAAGTTGTTTAAGTTTCACCTGAATATTTACTTTATTTTAATCAAACCTCACCAAGAGCCCCTATTTATAAGCATTCTCACTAACCTCGCTGCTTGTAATAGCAAATAAATATATGTTATGATCGCGATCAAGTGATTATACACACATACGATAGGAGCTTTTTACGCCATGGCAAGAGGACAGAAAGCAACACCAGACCAGCTTATAGAATCAGCTACGGCCCCCAAGCTAGAGGCCCCAAAGATCGCCGCTCCTAAAGTTCCTGACGCATATTTTGAAAAGCGTCTGAGGAAAACTGGTTTTCATCATATCTACTTCTATGACAAATCAGGTGATGGCCGTATGATCGAGGTCGCCCTCGTTAAGGCCGAGAAAGCTGGCGGTCGGATTACGACGATTCGTTACATCGACGTTAACTTACTTGACAACGTTGATAAGGGTCGCCTGAAGACAATCGTTACCAACGTTCATGCTGACAAGTACGAACTGTGGGATCTGATGTCGCAGAATACCCTCAATAACGGCAAGAACGCGCTAGATTATTTTCACCAACTGACGATTGAAGAGCGTGGTCCTGGTTCGATCAACACTGCAATGGGCGGAGGACTTAGCTCGGTACGTAAAGAGTCAGGAGCGATGATCGGATCTGAGTTTACCGACACCGCGTCTGGTGGTATGGAAGGTGTCGAAGCCTAAAACTAGAAAGCAACTTATAAGCTATCCAGGCGCATGTCTGGATAGCTTTTTCTTTCTCAGGAGCTAATGTAGACTCAAAAGGGGTTTATAATATAATGTTCATAATTGAAACGAGCAAATATGAGCGACAAAAATAAACGTTTGCCACTGTTTGGAGGATGGATTCCGTTTATCGGTTATCGAGATTCTGTAATGTCAACGGAAATGGCCGCAGAGCTGGGTATCGGTCCAGGTTGTTTAGTGGAGGGTCACAACGATGCAATTTACGTTGAAGTGTTTGAGGTTGAATGGTTCCGTCTAGGGATCACTTTTTGGGTGAGGGCCAAACCGAGACGATGATCTCAACATCAAGCGGTGCAATTACCGCGTAACTGGAGTTTAGCCGATGCGTTTAATCAGCTGTAGTATCTTTGCACTAGCAATAACAATAGCTTCAATCTCTTGGAAGTACGTCGAACCAGTCATCACACAAAATGGAACATCGGTTATCTACGCGATGACGAATGATGGTAAAAATGGTGGAAAGCCAGCCACTGTGAAAATTCCAGACAATCTAACCGAAAAACAACACGAGCTTCTTAACTTTGCTTACATTGTAGCGAAGGAAGATGGTTATAAACACCCACAGTACTTACAAGGTGTTATTATGCAAGAGTCGCTCGCCGGTGGTCTTAAAGAGTTCAGGGTTGCGGGACTTACGAATAAACCGGGTGATCGATATTTCGGAATTTCACAAATTAAACTTGCCGCGGCCAAGGATGTTATGAAACAGTATCCGGTGCTTTGGGTGAAATTTAACACTAAAACGGATGAAGAACTTCAGGCCCGTTTAATCCTTGATGACCAGCTTAATATCAGAATCGCTAGTAAATATCTCTTGATGGCGGGAGTTAATGACAATCCGACCAAAGCGATTACAGCTTATAACCAAGGGGCCACTGGTGCACTGCTGGTCGATCCTACCACTCATGACTACACTGTCAAGGTAAAGGGTCACTTGCAACGGATGAAAAATGTACAGGAGAAGACAGTAGGAATAAGATCATCTCTTCAATTAACACAAAGGTGATTTATGAAATCTGTTGAATTTTGCTACTGGTTACAAGGGTTTTTCGAGTTGACAGACGAAACACCTCAACTATCACCTAAACAGGTCGCAGCGATCAAAGCTCATCTCAACATGGTTTTTATCCACGAGATCGATCCAAGTTATCCCGAGAAACAACAGAAAGCACTACATTCGTTGCATTCTAGCGACGGACTAGCAAGGTGCTAGAATGACCACAAATTGGCCCAAGGTTGACAAATTTTCTTCAGAGGAGGAGATTGTCGATCTAGAATTCGAAGAGCTTAAGCAAGCGTCCTTTAAGGACATTCAGGCCTTCATTAAGTACGGCTCGTCGATAGGCTACCATTATGGCATGCACGTTAGAAACAAGTATCATCTTTGGCATCCTGAAAATCCTCACACGATGAAAAACTATGTTCCAGAGATTAAAAATGGAGCTGATTGCAGCCCCGTCATCCGGACAACATCTCAGGTCGTATTCTCACTGCTCTTCACGCTAAGCTAAGAGAGGTCGTGACGCGGCTGGAGCTTTCTAGCGAAAGGTAAGGTGAATGCTTATGTGGTTCTCGGTATTTCCCAAACCGCGTCAAAGTCAGATATTAAGGAAGCTTATCGGCGTTTAGCCAAACGGTACCATCCAGATCGTAACAAAAACTCAGATGTTGAGCCTATTATAATTTTTACTTCTTTTCAACACGAGTCTTATGATGTTCTCCATGATATGCGTGATCGCATTGAGTTGGTTCTCAGAAACAAGCGCCGACGATGACTGACGAAACTGTTGAAGCCCTCATTCGTCGATACGTTGTTCTCGGTAAGAGATCAGCTAGAGGGTTCGAGGGTGTTAAGTGTCAAAAATGCAACGACTACAAAGTTCGTGGAGGATTTAAGTTCGAGGGGCCAGTAACTGTGTTTTCATGTTTCAACTGTAGTACCGCTACAGTGTATGACTCTGTTAATAAGGGGATGTCAAAGGGAATGAGAGAGGTACTGTCGGCTTTTGGAATTCCTGGTGACGAAATTGATCGAGCGGTGAATTTGAATTTTTTCAAGGAGAAAGCTTCTCCCTCTCCCCTTCCCCAGAAAAAAGAAGTCTCTCTTCCTGTCAAGGAGATACTCTTTCCCCCCAAAACAGTAACGGTCCTCAGTGGAACTTCCCCTTGGTGCGAGGTAGCTATTGAATATCTTAAACAGCGTAGTTTAGATCCTGTTTCCTTTTACATCAGCGGACACGTCGACAAATATGCTGATTACAACGGTAGGGTAATTATTCCTTATCACTTCAGGGGCAAGTTGATCTATTGGCAGGCTAGGGCGATGGACGAATCGATCCAACCACGCTACAAGAATCCGACAGTTGAGAAGGATAATATCTTCTTCAACATGGACGAACTTTATCGTTACACCGACGACCCTCTCTTCATTTGTGAAGGACCCCTTGATGCACTGTCAATCGGACAACAGGGAGTGGCCTTACTAGGAAGCACGCTTACCGAATTCAGAATCAGAGAACTCAAGAAGCTCAAGCGAAAGGTGACCTTCGTCTTGGACAAAAACAAGAACGGGGCAAAACTAGGGTTAAATGTTCTCAGACTAGGTGAAGATTTACAATGGTTTATCACGGTATTTCCTCAGAATATAGATGATGCGAATGATGCGCTAGTCAAAATGGGAAAACTCTGGATGATCCAACATCTAGCTTCAAGCTCAGTCAAAGGACTTGAAGCTAAACTCCTCGTGGAGATGAACTGCGCGAGGTGACTCTGAGAGAAAAATTTGGAAATCGAAAAGCAACAATTATTGCTCTCATATCTAGTAAGCAGCCAGGAATTATTTGTTAAAGTTGCTCCCATCCTCAAGTCTGAGTACTTTGATGCACGGGTAAGACCGACGGTACGATTCGTCAAGAATCACTTTGAGATATACAAGGTGCCGCCTACTATTGAGCAAATAGCTGCCGAAACACAGAATAAGAGCGTCGTACTAAAGCCGTCGATGACGCGTCAAGAAATCGCTTACGCTGAAACCGAAATCGAAACATTTTGTCGTAACAGTGCAATCGAGGCTGCTGTGATGGCCGCACCAGCATTGCTAGCAGAGCAAAAATTTGGTGAGATTCAACAGCTCATCAGAGATGCGATCACTGTTAGTTTAACCCGAAACATTGGTTTAGATTACTTTCATGACCCGGAGGCTAGATTGAATTTACTATCACTCAACAACAATATGATCCCCACTAAGTTTCGCGAGCTAGACTATCACCTCGGAGGAGGAATCAACCGTAAGGAGATGTTGATGTTCGCAGCTCCTCCAGGTGTCGGAAAATCTCTGACGATGACCAACCTTTCCAAAAATCTTCTTGAGCAAGGATACAACGGGGTTTATATCACCTTAGAGCTGTCAGAGGATGTTAATGCAAAACGTCTTGATTCGATGTACTCAGGTATCGGCCAGGTAGAAATTCTCAAAAATATTGGCAAGGCCTCTGATGAGATTCGTCGAGCCTCCGAACGGTCGGGTAAATTTTTCATTAAGCGCTTTCCCGAGTCTTCGACCAACGCTAACCATATACGTGCGTATCTCAAAGAGTTCGAGATCGTCAATGGTTTCGTGCCTGACTTTATCTGCGTTGATTATCTTGATTTGATGTGTTCTGTTCAGCAAGTATCAGCCGAAAACACCTTTATCAGAGACAAGTTTATTTCTGAGGAGCTTCGTGCGATTGCCAATGATTACAATCTCATGATGATCACCGCTTCACAGCTAAACCGCGGAGCTCTCCAGCTTGAGAGCATCGATGATCTCAGTCAAGCCCAGATCGCCGGAGGTATCTCGAAAGTTAACACCACCGACAATCTGGTAGCGATCATCCAAACTCCGCTGATGAAAGCTCAAGGACAGATGATGTTTAAGCTTCTCAAAACTAGATCATCTGGTGGAGTAGGCAATTTCTACATGCTCAAATTCAATTCCGTGACTCTCGTACTTGAGAACATGGATGATGGAAACGTTGAGCGAAAGAGTTCTTTGGCTAATCTTGTCAAGGAGAAGAAGGAAAACAAAACCGAACCAAAGAGCGGGAAGCTAAATCCTAGCGACTTGCCCTTTCAAATCTAGGAACCACAATGAATGAAGATGTAGGACTTCCCGATGACGTACAAGCGATGATCGATCTTCACAAGAAATGGGCCGTAAGATTAGAAAATCTCGAGTCAGAGATGATGTTAGTTAAACTGGCTTGTGGTGGACTTTCAGAGATGATCAACGTTCGATTAGCTCAATTGGCCATCCAATCTTCTGAAGGATTGCCAGGATGAGTGTTGGTGTCAACACCGGCGGGCTCTATCGCTGTTGTGCTCAAGCTATCCCAATATTAGATGATGGCAACCCTGCTGCTAGTTTTGAGGGAGATCATCGCAAGTGTGCTCACTGTAAAGTCCTAGAAAGTGGAGTTATTTTCACAAAGGGGTGTTGGATTGCGGCTTGGAGAAAAAATGAGGAAAACTAATTTGTAGAAATTTTCACTTTCTTGTTTACTTTAGTACCAATGATAAGTTATAATCTTTTCAATTGCTGGTGAGTCCAGCGACACTCGGAGAGGTGCATGGTTGATAAAGCGGTTGGTGAAGAAACAATGATTGGTGGTTTCTTTAAAAAATACGTATATGATCCCAATGACGGACAAGCCGTTTCTGGGGTTACTAGTTCTACGGCAAAAGCAGTTCCGGTTACAAAGATAGGCGCGATCAACGCGATAGCTCTTCATGATGCTGAGATGGTTGCGATGCTCACCACCAAGATCACTACTCGCAAAACTCCCTATATCGCTCTTGTTGAAGCGGCCTCCAAGCTGGCTGATATCATTCCCGACGAGCGCCTTCGTCTTCAAGCGGCCTTCAAGATGTTGGATGGTCGTAAGGCTTCTGATATCATCAGCGCAATCGAAATTCATATCGCAGACCTCGAAAGCGAGAAAACCCGATTCAAACTACGGACAGACCAGGAAGTTAAAAGTCGCTCCGGTGCTATGCGAGATCAAGCCTCCGATGCAACTCGTCTCGTGATGATGAATGAGCAAAAGATCACTGATCTGGAAAAACAAATCGTCGAGTTACGTGCAGCAAATGACGCTGCTACTACCGAGGCTCATGATTTAAACACAAGGGCTGACAGTCAAGAAGCTGATCTGCGTGCAGTACAGACTCGCTTCGAGGCTTCTATCGACTATCTCCAATCGGACCTAGCGACAAAGAAAGCCGGAATCGGCGCGGTCTTGTCCTAATTTCACTAACGAGAGGCAAATCTCATGACATCTAACTTACCTACGATCAGCGATGCTGGTAATACCCTTAAATCTTTCTGGGACCGCAAGGAGGGAACAACCGGCATGATTATTCTTGCATTCCTCGGAGTGGGAGCGGTTGTAACCCTAAATCACATGCTACCCTGGATCAACAATTTTCTCGGAATGGCAATTTCCGCAGTCGGGAAAATGGCCGTGTTTGCGATCTCAGGAGCTCTGCTGTTCGTATTCCTTTGGGTGCTCTTCAACCCCGGATTTCAGGCTCTAGTCAAAGCGATTTTTAAATCGACTATGCGATTCCTGACCGGCGTCTTCATTGAGATCGACCCGATCGGTATCATGAAGAATTACATCGACACTCTTAAGAACAAGAAAAGAACGATGGAGGAAAAGAAAGCTGAGCTTCGCGGTCAAATCTCTCAAATTTCACAATTGATCAACAACAACGCAAACCAAATGTCCAACTCTATCGACCAGATCAAGGCTGCGCAGAAGATCGGAAAGACTTCGATCATCACTGCTTCCTCTCGTGCAGCAGGTCTCTTCGAGGATTCAAATAAGAAACTCACTGTCACCAAATCGAAAATGGAGATGATTTACAATACCATTGCTAAGTACAGTGAAGCTTGCGACACGATCATTATTCAGATGAATACCGAGGTTACGGTGCGAGAGCAAGAGCGCAAGGCAATGAAAGCCGCCTTCGGTGCAATTCGATCAGCGATGAGCATTATGAAGGGTGACAAGGAACGTGAGCTTTACGATCAAGCTCTCGAGTACGTGGTTGCTGATTATGGTCAAAAGCTCGGTGAAATCGAGGACTTCATGGATAGCACACAAACAATCATGGACGGCATCGATTTGCAGAATGGCATTTGGGAGGACAAAGCTCTCGAGAGATTGAAGACTTGGGAGGATAGTTCTTCAGTCGTACTAGGCGGTGAAAAGCGTCTTCTTGTGGAAAAGGCCTCTGTGAACCAGAACACCCTTCATATTCCCTCGGCTGTCGGTGTTCACTCTGGTACGACAGATTTCGACAGATTTTTGAAGTAGCATGACCAACCCCGGTTTCGACCGGATTTTGCAATCGACATAGGAGCTTGAAATGAGTGTTAAAGCTGGAGGCAAAGCCCTAGTCATCCTGGCAATCGTCGGAACTTTGGCGGCGACAGGAAACTGGGCGTATGATAACGGGTACTTCGGAACTAAGGCGACGGTTGCCTCTACCATTCCGGGGAAGATTGATCTACCATCAACAGGACCAACGACATCTGCGTTACCGAAGAGCCAGGTGGAGATGTCCAAAGCAGACGGTAGTAGGGTCAAGGTTCTCACCCTGGCGTGGAACGCGACTCTTGGGCTGATGGAAGCCAACGGTGGTGTTATCACCAAGGCTGGTAGCAGAATGGACAAGCGTGGCGTCACCGTCGAGTTGATCCGGGAGGATGATTACGGTAAAATGCTCGCGCAACAGGTCCAGTTCGCACAAGATGTCAAGGCCGGTAAGGCTAATCCAGAGGGTGCCGCATTTGTTATCATCATGGGCGATGGTTATCCAGCTTATGTTGCCGGTGCCCAAGAAGTACTGAAGAAGCTCGGACAACAACTATCTGGTTTCGTCGCTTTGGGATATAGCCGGGGTGAGGACAAATGCATGCTTCCAGCTATTGCCAAGGTAGATCCACAGAAGGCGCGCGGCTCGCTGATCGGTGCAGTGCTTCGTGATGGTGACGCTCATCTTTGCTTTAAATGGGCGTCTGACAACGGTATTCCGATCAACCCAAACGAGAAAACGTACGATCCTGATGCAATGAACTTCGTTTCGGTTAGTACGTTTACAGAAGCAGATGAAAAGCTGATTGCGGGTTACTGTGAAGAGCGTCCTGTCGTTCAAGGTGGCAAGCTAACTCGTGAAAAACGTCGGGTTTGTCAAAACGGTACCGCAACGTGGACACCTGGAGATGTTAACATTGCTCGTAAGATCGGGGGTGTTGTGGCCGTCGCATCAACGAAGGAGTACATGTGGCAGATGCCTGCTCTCGTCATCGGCAACAAGCAATGGATGACTCAGAATTCCAAAACCGTGACGAACTTCATTGCCGCCGCACTCGAGGGTGGTGAGGCGGTGAAGTCTGATGATGCTGCTCTCAGTCGTGGAGCTGAAATTGCTGCACTGGTTTTCAAAGAGGAGAATGGCGCCTATTGGAAGAAATACTACAAAGGTGTCACTGAACAGGACAAAACAGGACAACTAGTCTCTCTGGGTGGTTCGATAACGAACGGTCTGGGTGACAATGCTTTTTTGTTTGGCCTGCAGGGGAATGATAATCTCTTCAAGCGAGTCTACAATGTCTTCGGGCAGCTCGACAAGCAGTATTACCCAGACGTGATGCCCTCGATCGTGCCCTATGATCAAGTGGTCGACACGAGCTATCTGAGAACAGTGCTTGATAGCTCGAAAACAGTTTCAGTGGCCGACAAACCAAAGTATGTTGAGAACGCACCGGTGACAGGCACCTTCGCTAAGAAAGCTTATGCAATCGAATTCGACACTGGTAAGGCAACTCTTACTTCTTCTGGGTCTCAGGTGCTCGAGAACTTACTGAACCAACTAGCGGTCAGTGGGTTGGAGGTCCAAATCAACGGACATACCGACAATACTGGCAATGCCACTAGCAACGTTGAACTATCGAAGGCGCGGGCTGAAACAGTAAAATCTTTTATCACGGCCAACGCTGGTTCAAACTTTCCGCGTGAACGTATTCGAGCTCGTGGCTTCGGTGACACTCAACCGATCTCAGACAATAAGTCTGAAGCTGGTCGCTCGAAAAATCGCCGTGTTGAAGTCTTGATGTTGCAAAACTAGTAATCCGATTCGGGGAGCGTGAAACCTCCCCGAATCGCCATTAATCTGTGGAGGCACAGTTGAAATTCAAATTAGCAAACGCGTTCGTTCCCTACGGTGAGTACAAGGCCATCAAGTTTTTGGCTGTTAGCCAAGCGATTTTTCTTGTTGGACTGTGGATTCTGGCTCCTGAATCGGTTCTCCCCTCACCAACAGAAATTCTTCGAGCTTGGCATCGAATGGCGTCTGAGCAGGGGCTGTTGTTAGAATTGATCAACAGCAGCAAAACGATCGCAGTCGCTCTCTTCTGGTCAACGCTCTTCGCCTGTTTGATTGCGTATCTCTCTACCGCAGTTTTCTTCAAACCGATCGCCAGATGGGCGTCATCGCTGAGATTTCTAGGTCTAGCTGGAATCACATTTCTCTTCACACTGATGACAAGCTCTGGAGCTGAGCTAAAGATTTGGCTTCTCACCTTTGGTATGACGGTGTTCTTACTGACGAACCTGCTCGCGATGGTTGACTCGGTTACGCTGGAGGAGGTTGACTACGCCCGCACTCTCAAGTTATCAAATTGGCGCATAACCTATGAAGTTGTTATGAGAGGTCGTCTTGACGAAACGATTGATCTGATCCGTCAGAATATGGCGATTGGGTGGACAATGCTCTCGATGGTTGAGGGATTAGTTAGGTATGAGGGCGGTATCGGGGCTTTGTTACTCAATCAAAATAAACATTTTAACCTCGCGGCTGTGTTCGCGATTCAACTAACAATTCTTCTTTATGGTATCTTCCAAGACATTCTTCTGAAGTATCTCAAGGGAGTGATTTGTCCCTACACTCAACTATCGAGCGTCCGATGAACATCGCCAAGTACATCAAGGGTGAACGCTTGATGACGATTGAAAATCTTGGGATGAATTACGGACCCAAGACAATTTTTCGTGATATTAACTTGAAGATTGATAATATCACTAGACCAGAAATGAAACAGGGCCAAGTTGTTTCACTGCTCGGTCCCTCTGGGATTGGCAAAACACAATTTTTCCGCTGTATTTCTGCTCTTCAGAGGCAAACTACAGGAAGTGTAATAATTGAGATGGGTGATGGGGCGATCCAAAAGCAAACATCTGTGCAGTCTGGAGATATTGGGGTAGTTTTCCAAAACTATCCTCTTCTCAAGCATCGAACAATTATCGGTAATTTAATGCTGGCCGCAAAAAAAGGTGGTCATGCTCTTGATGAGGTCTACAAATACCTCGAGCAGTTTGAGCTTGCTGACAAAGCAAATCTCTACCCAATACAACTCTCTGGTGGACAGCGGCAACGGGTTGCGATCATTCAACAACTCCTGTGTAGCTCTTACTTTTTGCTAATGGATGAGCCATTTTCAGGTTTAGATATCATCATGAAGCAAACTGTTTGTGATGTGATTCAAAAAGTTACATCGGTTCACGAGAAAAACACAATCATCATCACTACTCATGATATCGAAACTGCTGTCGCGATCTCTGATACAATCTGGGTGATGGGATATGAACATGATAAAGGAGATCAAATCCACGGTTCAACGATTATCAAGGAGATCGATCTGATCGAACGTGATTTGTCTTGGCATGCAGACATTCAACATCAAGCAAATTTCTTTCCTACAGTACTTGAAATCAAAAGTCTCTTTCGGAACTAAAATGAATCAAGAAACCTCTTGGACGTGTTTCCCTTAATAGCACAAATACACATTCTAATTTATCTACATATGCATTATAATAGCACAAATACACATTCTAATTTATCTACATATGCATTATAATAGCACAAATACACATTCTAATTCATCTACATATGCATTATAAGGACAAAATACAATGAAAGTAGATGGAGACAAGCTGGAAGGATTGTTCGGCAAGGCGCAGACGCCAACGCCGGATCAGAAACCAGATGCCATGGTGATCCACATGTCCAAGGTAATGGGGTTGGCTGACCCAGTAACTTGCCTCCATAAGAGTCCAATGCGAGTTACGCCGCGCTCGGGAAGCCCTGTGAACAGGTGCATAGCTTGTGGCTTCTCTTGGTTTAACGCTGATGGAACCTAAGCACAAATATAGGAAAATGAAACACCAGTTAGTTCATCTGACATGAGGCAAATATGAAAATCGTACCGAGAATTCTCTTGATCGCCACAGTAGTTGGCACGATCGGATATGGATTCAACTTTTATCTTGAACAAAGGAAAGCGCAGCAAACTGAAATGATTGCACCACCTGTTATTGCTCAACCGTTGTCCGTTCCAATCGTCGCCCAACCCGCAATAACTCCAGTTACACCCCAACCTGCTTTACCGGTATCACCAACCGATTCCACCGGGAATGCAGGGCTTAATAAACTTCTTCAATCAGGACAAAAATAGGAGGCATCATGAAAACAAAAATTGCATTAATTTTAGCACTGACTATCTCTACATTTGCTTACGGGCAAACTGTTGTGGGTATTGCCTCCGGTCAACCTACCGGTACTAATCACCCAATGGCGCAGGACATTGTTAAGGTTTGTTCAACTCCGGCCATGACGATCAACAATATTATTTCGGATGGATCACTAGATAACATCTATAAGGTCCATGGGGATCGTAACTCCCAGTATGGTATTGTTCAAGCCGACGCCCTGATTTACCAGCAAGGGATCGACAAGAAAATGATGGACAAGATCGTGATGGTTTTCCCATTCTTCTCGACAGAGGTTCACCTTATCGCTAAGGAAGGGTCAAAGATCAATAGTTTGGCTGATCTTGCTGGGAAGAAGGTTGTTGAGGGTCCCGAAGGATCAGGAACATGGGTCACGGTGCAGGTAATCAAGTCACTTACAGGTCTTCAATGGACTACGATTATCGCTAGTCAAGCCGAAGGCTTGAAGATGGTGCAAACTGGTCAAGCAGACGTTGAGTTCATTGTTGCTGGGAAACCGATTAAGATGCTCGAAAGCGCTCAGGGAATTAAACTCATCCCGGTTAGCAATTCTGCGTTAGACAAGTTCGCGCTCTATACTCCAACAATGATTCAAACTGGAGTTTACACTTTCCAAAAGTCAGCGATCAAAACGATTAAGGTTGACAACATTTTGGCGACCTACACCTATAAAACAAACTATCAGAACGAGATTTACTCGCTGGTGTCTTGCATTACCAAAAACATCGATTGGCTTCAGAGTAATGGACACCCTAAGTGGAAAGACGTTAACCCGGTAGACATTGATCGTATCAAGTGGCCTTCACACCCTGCGGCTGTGAAGGCAATTAAAGCTAACTTAAAACCTACGAAATAGCTTCGTCGTTGGCCTGACCTGCCTCCTTAGGCGAACGGCACTCGAGAGGGACTTCGGTCCCTCTCGTTTTATCTGAAGTGGTTCCATTTTAGAAGAAAACATGATATAATGATCTGTCGAAATTAACTTTTAGGTTTTTCTCTCATGCTAGCATCAAATTCACAGTTTTTCACCCCAAATCTTAACTGGGATCATCTCGAAGGACGATCTTTCGTGCTGGGTGAGGATAAGCTCACGGTTGGACGTCTCATCAGGTTCCATCCCCGTGTTGACACCAGACTTTCGATCAAAGGTGTTTCCCTTGACCCCACTGTTTATCTTGTTGTTGATCTTAAAAAGGTCGGCGGGAATCGTCTTGATAGTGGCAGTTTCAACCCCACCACTGAGGTTAAAATTCAGCGGATGCATCCAAACGGAGCGCTAGATACAGAGTGTCTTACCTTCACCCTCAATTCACATCGCGCTGACTCGATACCTTATTCGGCTTTCGAGATGGTCGGTGAGGCCGAACGAGTAGTGCAATTTGTGCCGATCCCCAAAAGTCTTAAAATCGGCGATGGAAAGCGCACGGCCATCAAGCTTGTAACTCCTGTTATTGAAGTCGCTTTTTCTGAGCCGCTAGTGAAACCTTCTGAGATCCAGGTGCCAATTTTTTTGGATCGGAAAACAGTTTTGGCGCGGTGTTCCAAAGAGATCAAAAAAACAACAGCTCGACGTGAACCTCTTAAGCGTGTCGAGTTGCGGGGAATGCAGGCCACCGAAACTGATCTCAAGAAACTCACCCCTCGATTGTTGGAAGCGTTCAAGGAGTTTCAAAAGGGTTCTTCGGTTGAACGTGCTGCGATCAAACTTCATGTGTCACCTAAAACCACCGAAACGTACCAAACAAAATTGCGAGCCTTCTTCAGAGCTCACGCCCTGATTCAACGCTGATGAAGCTAACTCCCTGGACGCAGGCGCAGATCGACGATTTTGTGCAATGGCACGAAAAGCGCCTGTCAGAGCCTGACTATAATCAGCCGCTTCAAAAGGTAGAGGGAGTGAAATACTACCCCACCGTTGCAGCTGAGTTACGTGAAGCTCGCGACAAGTTTATTAACGGAGTGCGCTCGCCAGCTCCAAAGTAACTAATAAATACCTTTACAATCGCCACAAATCTTGATAAAATGTTTTTGTAAGTTAACCAAGGAGATGTTATGAAAAAGTCGTAGATTAGCACTGAAAAGCATTGGACGTATTGTTTCATCCGAGAAGATCTCCCGATCTCTCAGCAAGCAATACAAGGATCCCACTCAATTTTTGAGATGGGCATCAAGCACGGTCCGTCACCAGATGGACATCCGAGTATTATCTTTCTCAGTATCAAATCTAAGCTGGACCTCGAGCAAGCTCTTGTTTATACTCGTTCCGTGGGTTTGAGCGCATATCCCTTTTATGAACCATATAAGTCCTGGGGTCTCACGTCGTTTGCGACGGAGCCGATCCCACAGGGAAAGCGTATTCTCTTCTCACAATTCAACCTCTGGAGGAAATAATGAACAAGATCACATATTTGCACTGGCGTACTGAGTGGAAGGTCAATTATCTCCGACTTATCAAGGAGATCAGAAAGGCCAAGCTGACTATTAAGCAGGCCAACGGAACCGATCAACACGCCAACACGATTAATCTTAAACGAGAACTAGTTAGGGAAATCTGCGAAGAGATTAACATTCTTCAAGCAGCAAAAAGTGAAGCTGCTTATGAGTGGCAAAAACGGAGGTCGGCATGAGCACCGAACACACGTAGGTTCTGGATCAAGTTGTTGCTGACATGCGAACTTGCGAGCAAGGTCCGAGATGGAGCATTTTTCATCACGGCATGGACGTAGCGGCTCGCTACAAAGATCTCTATATCGGGGGAGGGATGTACCGGTGGAGTTTTCCAGAAATCACGGAATTTCAACTGAATGACCTCAGAAGGTATGCACAAGACCCGGAGATGATTCGGGCTTATCACATATACCATGACTGTGGTAAACCATATACTTTGGTTATTGATGAGCAGGGGCGTCGGCACTTCCCTGACCATGCTAAGATTTCAACTAAAATTTTCAGAGAGCTCTTTCCTGCTGATAAGCTGAACGCTCTATTGATAGAGCAAGACATGCTCTGCCATACACTCAAGGGAGAAGCGGCTGAGAGCTTTGCGTTAACGGAAGATGCACCGACGCTTGTTCTCACTGCGTGGGCTGAACTTCACTCGAACGCCGAACACCTCTTCGGAGGACTCGAGAGTGAGTCTTTCAAGATTAAGCGAAAGGGGTTAAGTAAACTAACGGCGAAAATCTGGAGAGCTAGAGCTTTGCAAACTCGTCAAGACCAGTTTTGATTAACTCACTTTTGGTGTGAATCAGGCGCTCTTAAACCCTTAGTATGTTTACAACCTCGTGAACTCATAATACAATGATTCATGGAGATCGTGATTGCACCACCACCAATATTTGATAAAATCGTTGCAGTTTTCCCATCGGCCGCTAATAAAGGAGTGATTTTTACCTGGGGCAACACTATCTTCAATCCCTCAGGTATTCACGTTAATGAGAATCTCTACGCTCATGAGACAGTGCACAGGGATCATCAAGCTAAGGGAGAGAGCGTTGAAAAGTGGTGGGAGCGCTATTTGGATGATGTCGAATTCAGGTTAACTGAAGAGCTTCCCGCCCACCAATTGGAGTACAAGACATTTTGTGGTCGAAACAAAGATCGCAATCACCGAGTTAATTATCTTCACGCAGTGGCCAATCGTTTGGCATCTCCATTATATGGAAACGTAATGACCAAACAAGCCGCGATAAAAGCATTGATGCAAGGGTAGTCAAAGTGAACAAAAGTTGTATTTCAATAAATAATTGTTTACAAACAAAAAAGTAAGTATTACAATGCATTTGTTGATGGATCGGCCGTAAGGTTGGATCAAGCTTGTCGGCGATACGCGATGAGTTATAGTCTCGAAATTATCATCAACGCCGCGGGATAAGAGCAGTGGTAGCTCGCAAGGCTCATAACCTTGAGGTCGGGTGTTCGATTCACTCTCCCGCTACTAGTTGGTGCAGTTTGTTGCAAGGCCCAGACAACAGATAGTTGTCGGGGTTGTAAGATTCAGTATCAACAAAGCGGATGTAGTTCAATGGTAGAATGAGAGCCTTCCAAGCTCAAGACAAGGGTTCGATTCCCTTATCCGCTCCAGTAGATTGTAATGCGCCTGTAGCTCAGAGAAGAGTACTCTTTGTCGCGCGACACAAGAGGGGTCGGTAAGTCAAACTTGCCCAGGCGCACCAAACGTGGTGGCTATCGATCGAGTTACTCCCAATCCTAATCGATTTTATCACTTGATCATTTTTCTATCACGTCTAATATCAGAGTCGGAGGCGACCTTGTTTGACAATCTTATCCCGCTGCGGAAAAATGCTATCGTCGTGCCGAAGGGTCAGGCTTCTGACGTTGAGCTTACCGTTGAAAAGACTCGCCTAATCGCAACGATGCAGGCCGAGCTTATGAATATGGGATACGCTCTCTCTAAGAAAGCGTGGGCTAAGATTGAGAAAGCACCGGGTGATTGGATTACATCATACCTCGAGGAGGTTATTCCTTATCTCAAGAAGATGAAAGGGGCGATACACCAAAATCGTGCTTTCTATGTCAACTTTCCTAAGCAAGTGCTTGAAATGTCAGACCTCGAGCTTTACCTGAACGCGATTGTTCACTACTGGTCTAATGGCACATGGGAGCCAGAGCAAGCGGTAATTGATCGCGGTTTCAAGTTTGAGAAAGGTGGTAAGTTTGTTGTGCTCGAACCAGCTACTAACGAGATTTATCAAGACATCTTGATTGAGCTTTGTTCGATGAATACGTCACTGACATCTGATGATAGCGCTCTCATTGTTAAGTTGATTAAACTTGATCCATCTCTCAAGTTTCCTGCAGTTATCCCGTTCAAAGAAACCCTTTGCCTGCTTGCTGCACAGGGGTTTGACGTTCCCATCTCAACACCGACAGATGTTCTACGCATTGCTACGTATCTCTCAGGAGGAGATATTTCTCTTCCAGGCATTCCCACAACCAAGATTGCGGCAACCAAATACAGCTGGCAACATAATACGATGCTAGCTACCGCAATCCTTGCTCGTGAGAGAGCAAAGTTTAATAAGTTTACTCGGGCGCAGCGCAAGTGCATCTTGGGTCTTTTGGAAAAATCAAACTGTGATCCTTCAGAGATGAAGCGTTATGAGGGCCAGTGGCTTCGTCTCGGTGAAATTTTGCACCCAGGTGAGTTCTCCAAGATGTATCCAAAAGCGTTCGGTGTTTTTCAGGCTTTGCGCAACCAAAATACGAAAAAGGGCGGTGAGAAAGTGCGTAGCTACGCCGGCCGAGTTGATCTTGCATTTAAAATCTCGTTTAATCTCGGTATCGAAACTCTCACGGAGCGTCCTGGTGAGTATGCTCGTCGGTTAGATTGGTTGCTTCGTACTCATGGTAAAGGTGATCCGACTGATATTCGTTTCGGCCACATCTTGAATGTATTCATCGGTTTGGCTGACCGTGTCAGTTCGAAGGTTCTGTTTGAGCTTTTTAAGCATTTCAGTCACCGTGATGATGTGACAGGACGTACTGTTTTGCTAAAGAGCTCAGCGAAGATGCAAAGCTTGGAAACTCTCGAGCCGATGACTCCAAAAGTTATCTTTGAGATCAAAAAAGCGCTACGTGAAACGCTGATAGCGAAGGCCAAGAAGAAGGGGGAGAAACTCGGTGCGGTGTGGATTGACCCGCGTCTCAAGGAAGTTCCGCTGCCATTTGGCATGAGGTCATCGAACTCCGGGCTGAAATCTTACATTAGGGGTACTCGCTTGCTCTTTCACCAAACAGCGAAGACGATTCGCGCGTTTGTTCACTGGTTCGACGAGGATGGCTCACAAGACATTGACCTGAGTGGAGCGTTTTATTCTGAGAACTTAGTTAACATGGGACACGTATCGTGGACTTGCTTGAGAAACCAGGAAGCCAAAACAGCTCACTCTGGGGACGTTAGACATCGCGTAGGTGCATGTGCTGAGTACATTGACGTAGACATTCAGTCAGCGCTCGACTTTGGAGCTCGTTACGTTGTCGTCAGTGCATATAACTTCAACGGCGGAGCATTGCACTCAGTTAAGGATTGCGTGTTCGGGTTGATGGAACGTGAGTTTCCCGAAGCAAATAAGCATTTCGTGCCAGCCACGATCACCAACGCGATTGGGATCAACAACAATTCAAACCGTGTCATTCCCGCGATTCTCGATCTCAAAGAGCGTTGCATGATTTGGGCGGACCTCGAGACTTCTAACGGAGCACTCCCGGTAATTGAGGTGACGGGGAAAGCTAACTCGATGGCTCTTGACTGGTTAATTGGTAAACCGAGCTTTTCGGTTTATGATCTATTAACAGTTCACGCCGAAGCCCGCGGAAAGCAGGTAGTCAATCGTGCAAAGGCAGATGTTTCGTTCGTGTGGGAGGACCTTGTGTCTGACTACACGAAGATAGGTAACTTAATGGCACTTGACTGATAGAATAATATCAAAGTTTCTTATTTTTCGATAGAATAGTTTTGTAGTAAACCAATCGACTTTAATTTAGGGCGTTAGTCGATCGTCCTACACAAGGAGCATCATGACTATGTACGCAAATAAGCTTGCTATCGCGATCAAGCACAAAGGTTCAGTTCTTCGCGAATTCAACAAAGATGAAGTTTATCTGCCTTTCGGTGCAGATTATTCAATTTTCATCAAAAATCTTAATTCCGTTAGAGCCCAAGTCAAAGTATCAATCGACGGTAAAGATGTGACAGAGGGAGTCTCACTAATTGTTGGGGCACATAATTATATTGACCTCGAACGTTTTATCAAAAACGGCAATTTGGGCACAGGTAATAAGTTCAAGTTTATTGAGCGAAACGCGGCCGTCGAAGCACATCGTGGTGTGCAGGTAGAGGATGGATTGGTGCGTGTAGAGTGGCAATTTGAGCGCATCCCACCGAAAACATATACCTGGTATCACGACCCGGCGCAATTCCTTTTGCAGGGCCGGGATCATCCATATCTCAATGGCAATCAGATCACCGGTGGATCGTACTCTGCAAGCAGTTCGCTTCGTGGTCTCAGTGGTAATGTTGAGGAGGTTGAGGAGGTAGCTACTGCTAGTCCTTATCAGATTCAACCCCAAGCTACGATGAACACCGCTGGAATCACAACACCTGTAGCTACTGCTAGTCCTTATAAATCACGAAGTATTAACCTGAATCAGATTCAACCCCAAGCTGTGGTGAACACCGCTGGGATCACAGCACCTGGAGCGATCTCGAAGCAGAAGTTTACGTCTGTTTCTGGATTTCTGTTGGAAGACGAAACTCACGTGATGATCTTCAAATTACTCGGTGGTGTTGGTCCTAAAAAGGTGAAAGAAGCAGTGACCGTTAAAACTGTACGTGAGTGCGTCGCTTGTGGTAGTCGGAAGAACTCACCGACCGCAAAGTTTTGTAACTCTTGTGGAGCTGGCTTACAGATAGTGTAAGAAGAGTTTACAACCGATTAAGCCAGCCTTCGATCTATAAATATCTTCAGACTTTTGTGTCTGGAGATCTATGAAGTTGTCTGAGCTAAAAACGGCCCTGATTGAGCAATTCTTCAGCGCACAAGTAGGAATTACTGTCAATCAACTTGACTCGGTGATCACAGCCTTGGGTGTGAAGCTTAACGAGAGTTTGGATGATCTCGACCCGCCTAGTCAAACGCAAGAGCCTAGCAAAGCGCTGAGTAAATTTATCGCTGGTAACCGCTCTGTGTTGACGATTCGCGAGGATGATAACGTTCTCTTTGTTGCAGCCCGCTCGGGTAAGCGAATCACTTATGTCAATCTCACCGAGGAAGAGCACGGTGAGATCGTCGGGAATATGACTGCTATCAAGGGAGCTCTCAAACAAGCTAAAGCACTCAACGACGACGTCTTCTTCAGCATCACTTCTGCATGGTAACTCCAATGAAATTACTTCAAGAGCTTCTCGAAGAGTTTGGTGACGCTGAGTACTACGTCAAGAAAAAGGGTCCTAACGAGTGGGAGGTTGCCAAGTTTGATGGTGGCAAAACTCCAGCTCACGTGTATACTGTCACTGCGAAGGGCAAGCGCTTCTGGACCGATTCACCTGGCTTCAAGCACAAGCAACAAGAGGAGAAAACGATTCGCATCGTTAAGCAGTATATCGCTGATGGTGAGCGTGGGCAGCCGATCTATCGAGCCGATGATAAGTCGGTTACAAAGATAGTTAAGGAAGCGATCGAAACAGAAACAATTTCTCCTCAAAAGCAAAAGATGATGATTAACGCTGCTACAAATGGAGATCGTGTAGTCATTGATGGTAAGACCGTTTGGGGTGGTTTGGGAAATCGTTCTGGCCTCCACAGTTACGCTCAGGTCGCGATCGATGACAAGTGGAAGAAGAGTGGCCCCAGCTTTGAGAAGAAGCTCAAAACATTAGAGGCTACCAAAATCGAATTTCAACGGTTCAGAAACATTAATCGAGATCGCGGTCGTTGGGTCACCTATAAAACACTGTGAAGCTCGACGAACTCCTATTGTCAGAGGAGGAACTTCACGAGATCAACCTCAACCAGATCTTCACCGCTGCTGTGTTGAGCACTGTCGCACTCTCTGCACACACCCCACATCTCCCTCCTAGTGTCGAGCGTGTCGTACTGAAAAAACTTGAAACTTCTGATGAGCGAATCAAAAAACTAGTTGTTAACGTCACGCAAAAATATAAGATAGACCCCGCGATCGGCTATGACATCGTCAAGACAGCACTCAAATATGAGAAATCAGATTTTCCAAGAGCTGAACATCTACTGGCGGTGATCGGAATCGAAAGTAGTTTTAACCCAGAGGCCAAGTCAAAGCTTAAAAAAGATCCTGCTCTTGGGTTAATGCAGGTACGCCCCGGGGTATGGAAAATCGATAAGGTTCAATTGGGTGAAATCGAAGGACAAATCATGCACGGCTCTCAGATCCTTGACCAATATCACCGCAAGCTCAAGGATCCAATCAAAGCACTCCATGCTTATAACATTGGGATTACGAGCTTCTTAAAGGGCAAACGTTCTCCAGAGTATCTCAAAAAGTATCACCAAGAACTCAAGCTTTATTCCACTTAGGTGTTTACTTTCTAGTGCCTTCGTGATATTATGTCTTTACTGAATCGAAGGTCATAAGCTGACGGTTTAGAAAAACGATCCGAGATAGTAAGTGGCCGATCTGGAACTTTATGCAAGCAAGTTCATCCAGGTCGAGGAGGCAGAACTGCTTGTGTTTTACCGAGTATCGTCAGAAACTGTCTTACAGCTCACAGTTTCTGACGATTCTTGGCCACAATAGCAGTGTGACTGCGCAGGGTTAAGATCGAAAGTTTCAAGCGATAATTGGGGATTAGTGTAAGCTGCATGCGCCTTGTGGGGGCTTCGGCCTTTACGACAGGAACGGATTCGGATTGCGAGTCCTGTCATCGACAAGGTACGGACTCGGGTTGCGCCGAGATCACCCGATCGTTTGATCTGTAAACTAAGGAGAAATATGAGTCTTATTTGTCCCCAAAATCAGAAGCCATGCACTTGCTTTGTGAAAAAACGCTGGGCTCGGGGTGATCAAATGGCGAGGAACGTTTTTCGGGTAATGCATTTACTCGTGTGCGGTGCTGTTCTTGGATTGTATGCGGCCCGCGCTCTTGGATTTGTCGGAGTGGAAGTAACTCCAGATATTGAAACCGCGGGCGTATCGGCAGGAGCTATCGCCGTCGGGCTTCTAAAGGTACTTCATTTTGTCTAGCGGGCCGGCATGGGTCGCGTTCCTAATTGACTGGCACGCTGACGTGGTGTTGGCGAAGTGAACCGTCGGCGCGCTTTCGAAGACATTGTCGTGGCCCTCCTGTCAATCGTCGGTTGGTGGCTTTTAAGTTGGTGGCTTCTGAGCCCGATAGTTTGATCTGTTTAAGAGTTGAAAAGAATTGTTTACTTTCGGTAGAGGTCATGATATAGTATCTTTACTGAATTGATCTACCTTCCGGGATGGCCCGTGGAGCTTGTGAAAGAAATTGAGAGGCTTTATAAATACTGTTATGAATATGATGAAACATACCTTTAGGACACAACCAAGAACCGCCATATGCGATCGAGAGATCGTGAATGCGCAGCCCGAGGTTTATGTCCTCGTGATCGGTGGAGGTACCAGCAACTAACCAGCTGGAAACTCTGAACTGAATCACGAGGATCCTAAAAAGGATCCTCGGTCGTTTCTGGAGCAAGAAAATGAAGTCCCGATAGTGAAACGGATATCACGAGACCCTGCGAAGGTCTAGATCCAGGTTCAACTCCTGGTCAGGACGCCAAAGAAGTAGAAAGTTTACGAGGTAATATGTATGATATCTAATTTTTATAATTCTATCTATGCAAAGGAGAAACATTTTCGGCTTCGGCTTACAAAGTTTTCTAAGCAGGTGATTTTAGAATTAGCTAACCAAGTACAACTTCCAACTTATAAAGATGTACGAAAACGATTAGGATGTGATGAAATTAAAGCTAAACAAATTCTAAAATCAATTAAAACGAAGAGAAAACAGCTGTCGATTGCACAAAAGATTGCTGGAGTAAATGTTAAACTTCCAGGGTTGCAAAATGATACGAAAGAGGGATTTGTTTATTTGATAGAAAACGTAGCATTTCCTGGATGGATTAAGGGTGGAATGGCAACAGACTGTAATAAGCGATTAAGCACATATAATTTTCATGATCCAGAAAGTGGTTTTCAATTTGTCGCTTTTAAGAAAGTAGCAAATAGGCGTAAAATTGAAAGGCATTTACTTAAATCACTAAAAGTAATAGCTAAATCTTCAAAAGGAGAATGGTTTAAGATTGATAAAACAGATTGCTTGCACCTGTTTGATCAGGTGATTAAAACGGAAATGGCACACCCGGTGTCCGTGGACTGTAAAATCCACAGTTAGAAGGGGGGTTCTGGAGAGCTTTGGCTCAATAGACATTACACACGACGTGTGTGTACAAATGCGTGGCTTCTCCTGGGAGAGGACCTTGCCTTCCAAGCAAGAGGATACGGTTCGAATCCGTAGCCCCGCACCAAAATTCGGGCTTCTAGTTTAATTTGCAAAAACATCGTCACTTTACGTGATGAAGATTCGTGGTGTGAATCCACGAGGGTCCACCAAATTGTCCCTATAGCTCAATCGGAAGAGCGCCGGTCTTCGAAACCGGAAGTTGTAAGTTCGAGTCTTACTAGGGACGCCAGAATGGCGAGTTAGCAAAGCGGCCATGCGGGAGCCTGCAAAGCTCTTCCAGAGAGGTTCGACTCCTCTACTCGCCTCCAGTTTGAGTCATGTGGTATGAACACTAGGGAATTGTGTAGCGCACAGTTCCCTCTCCAGGTACCCCCAAACGTGCGCGGAATGGGTAAACTGAACTTTGAGTTCATCTGGAGAAGTCGGTGCAAGGATCTCGAAAATCCCCAATCTGATAACTCAAAACTTTATGCCCCTGCCGATGGAGCGGCGACCGGACTTCTAATCTGGTTTTTGAGCGTTCGATTCGCTCCGGGGGTGCCAATTTGGCAAGTATCGCATGCGGTTACCGCAACGACAGGGACCCTACGTGCCCTAAGAGATAGAGGCCGATCACCTTTCTGGCTCCCCGCTAGACAAGCTAAAAGATCAATGGTGGGTATAGTGTAGCGGTCTGCACTTCTCTCTGTGGAAGAGAAAGTCCTGGGTTCGACTCCCGGTACTCACCCCAGTTTTAGTTTCAATTCTCCCGTAGCTCAGTGTAGAGCACGCCCCTTGGGCGGGTCGAATGTTCAACTCATTCCGGGGGAGCCTAATGCGTTGGTCGCATGTTCGATCCATGCCTGTGGAGAAATCTCTGCTAAGATTTATTCCTCAGTAGCTCAGCGGTAGAGCGGCGCACTGTATTGGTCATACGATTGGACCAAAACTAATCTACAATTCCCCGGTACTCTAATTGGGAAGAGACCTGGCTGTTAACCAGACGTAAAAGCCTTTGGGCATAATATGGGGGTTCGAAGCCCTCCTGGGGAGCCCTGTTTTAAGTGGTGAAGGTAAGAATTCATTGGCTCGGTGATGTAGTGGTAGCATACGGAACTGTCTATTCCGTCGTGTGGGTCCGATTCCCATCCGAGTCGCCAGTATTGCATGTGTTTGCTGTGGTGAGCTATGGGTTGAGGGTAGGCGAAAGTCGACTCACTAATACCCAAAACAGCATTCGTTCTGCGGCCGGTTTGGGATTTTATCCGAGAAAGTTCACCCAAGCTGAGAAAGATTTGAACTGCTCGTGCTTTATCCCGTTAGTTTAATGGTAGTAACGCTGGACCTTCACTCCGGAAGCGCGAGTTCGATTCTCGCACGGGATACCCACTACTTAGGAGAACGGCGAATTTCGCCGATCAAGATTTTGATGCTGGAAAATTGCAGTAGATTTCATTAAATGGGCCTGTAGTTCAATGGGAGAACGATAGTCTTGCAAACTATAGATTCGGGTTCGATCCCCGATTGGTCCACCATATTAAAGTAACTCCGCGTGGCGTAATGGTAGCGTTCGAGGCCTGGAACCTTGAGGCGTCAGTTCGATTCTGACCGCGGTGACCATATTTTCAATATCTTGCTCGATATCAGTGTGTGGGTCAAAGGTTGATCGCTGCGTTTGGGGCGCAGATTATGCAGGTTCGAGTCCTGCCACACTGACCATAGATGGGCGACAAGCTTTAAGGTGAAGCAACGGGCTCTTACCCCGTAGAACACGGTCCAATACCGTGGTCGCCCACCAACTTGAGGGTGTGGTGTTCAACGGCTAGCACAGCTGGCTTTTAACCAGCACGGTTCGGGTTCGACTCCCGGCGCCCTCACCAGTACTGTTCTATAAATACTTAATGAACCTACTCCGTGAACTTCTTCAATTAAATCTCAACGAATCTATTTGGAGTGAGATTAAAGCCAACGATAAGAAAATTTCTCAGTTGACAGGCATTAAGCTCAAGCAAGCAGTCGGCCAAGCTGGATACGTCAAAGAGATCAAAGTTAGTGGAAAAACTTTCTACGTTCAAGATTCTCCAGGCACAGGAAAATTTGCTGTCGCTACGAAAGCTGACAAAGACCATTATGGAGCTTGTAACACTGTTTGGTTAGATGATGAGCCAGTCGGATGGATTGCTGATAACGGTCGAGCAAAAATCAACGGAGAGATGATCGAGCCAACCAACAACATCAAGAAAACACTGCAAAAAGCAGTGGAGATGCTTGACTAACGTACCGTGGCAGAATGGGTTTGCACTTCGCTCATAACGAAGAAGACGGTGGTTCGATTCCACCCGGTACGACCATAACCGTCCACGAATACCCGTAGGCTCCCCGGGTTTGGGAGCACTTTACCCCTGTAATTCAATGTAGACGGCTTGCTTGATAGGCGAGAGGTTGGTGGTTCAAGTCCATCCAGGGGTACCAAAATTCATCATCCCCCTTGGTTTGCGCGAGGGCCTCTGAGGGATAGCCAAGTCGTTGAATTTCTTTAGTTCCTTAGCTCAGCGGTAGAGCAACGCTTTTACAAGGCGAAGGTCCTCGGTTCGATCCCGAGAGGAACTACCACAGTTTCACTCAAGCAATTCTGAGGGGTGTGAAACTCCTCACTTTTTTTGGCCCGATAGCTGAGGGGATTAGCTCAGGTTCGATAAACCTGCGACGTTGGTTCGATTCCAACTCGGGCTACATCTAGACACTTACGATGAGGGTTATAGTTCAACGGTAGAACACGGGCCTTAAATAAGCCCTATGTCCAGGTTCGAATCCTGGTAACCCTCCAAAGAATGGTGTTCAATTGGGGATTAGTGAAGTGGTATCATGTCTGATTCTGAGTCAGAAGTTGTTGGTTCGATTCCAACATCCCCCGCCCCATGTTAAAATACTAAATAAACCATGAAACTTGCATCCCTCCTTGGAGAGACTCATACATATGATGGAGTTCTTGATGCCCCTAGCTTCAAGACGCTAAGATATACTGCTAGCGATGTGGTCGATGATAAAACTCTAGAAATATTTTTTCAAGAGTTTAAGAAGGCTTATGATTGCTATCATATCCCAATAAACCACGATGCACAAATTTTGGTAAAAGCTGTGATGGATGGCAAGAAAATTCGAGTGTTTAATCAAATCAGCAATAACATGTTTCATGATCTTATAGATATGTATTCATACGCCACGATTTGGTTCCGCTATGAAGGCCTTCGCCCATTCTCAAACGTGCTAATATTTATCGAACCATGAACCTCAAAGATCACCTCAAGATCGTTGCTGATATGCTGAGGGGGCACAATACGCTTCCTAAGAGTTGGAGATACTCTCCAGCAGATTTGCTCATTGCGCACGGTAAAAGTTACCCGGTCAACCCGGAAACGTTTAAAACAAAACGTGGCGAGGCACACGCTTGCTACATGAACGCCGGGCGAGCAGCCTTGGATAACCCTGCTGAAACCTACGTTGAGGGTTACGTCTCAGTACACGGCGTACCGATCAATCACGGATGGACGATCGACAAAAACGGCAAAGTGATAGACATCACCACGGGTGGCAAGGGCATCGTTGAGTATTTCGGCGTACCGATCAAAACCAATTATCTCCGTAAGACGATCTTGCGTACGAGGGTTTGGGGATTGCTTGACCCGAGGCACAACGAGCAGATTTATAAAGATGATCCAAAGGTATACGTCGCGTCATGAAACCGATCGAAATCAATGCTGATGGAATGATTACAACAGCCAATTTTAAGATGCTCAGGTATACAGCTAGCGCTGTGGTTGATCATGATACACTAGATCAGTTCAGGAGAGAATTCGAAAAAGCATATAATTGTATGATTCCGACGCAAACAATGCGAAGCCCCACCTGCACACCTACCTGCGCGTGCTCGATTCAAAAAACCGGTATTAAGCTTCAAGAACTCGTTGATGCTGTTTACGATGGGAATGTTGTTCGCGTGCTTACTAAGCTATCTGTTACTAGAGTTAATGAAGCTGTAGTACATTACAAAACACTTAAAGTGTGGGCCATTTATCACACTTTACTCTCAGGGTACACTATTATCATGTATGAAGATCACTATTATCATGTATGAAGATCATATATGAAACTAGAAACTCTCCTTGAAACTGGCGAGTTCGCTAATGAGATTATTAAGTTAACTTTTAGTGAACAACTTAAGTACCCGCTTAAAATTGCTGAGAAAATTGAGAAAATGGTCGGGGTCACTGAAGTGAGAATTCTGAACGAGAGTTCAGCCATCACCATCAGCGACTTGATTATCGTGTATGAATATCATGGTCTTAAGATGTCATCAAGATTTTTAGAACGTAGCATCCAAGTACGTAATGATTTTCGGATGCGTACCTCCGGTTTCAACAAGAGTAAGCTCAGGTTGTTTACGATCACATCTTATGGCTTTGAGGAGTTTGAAAAATCCTTAGACCATAACATCAAGCGTCTCTGGAAACATGATCGAGAAAATTTGTTAGACATTTGAAATGGTTCTCGGCCCAGGAGGGCGGATCGGCCTTATAAACCGGTGAAAGCTGCCAGATCGGCGGCGACGGCTCGGCTCGATACCGAGGAGAACTACCTGCACAACATAAGCCTCTTTAGCTGAGATGGATTAGCGAAGCCCTGAAAAGGCTTAGAGGAAGGTTCGATACCTTCAGGGGGCACCAGTTCACCACTTAGAGGAAATGCCATGAACTTAACAGATTATCACGTGTTTCCTGGATCAGAGCTAGATATAACCGAAGAAGAAGTGTTGGCTGAGGTTGAGAAAGTAATTCAACGAATTGCAGTAGGTGATTTTGACGAGATGTCTCTAGATTAGAAGATTTGGGCTAGGTAATCCAGGTAATACAGCGCCCAGAACTGAGAGTTATAGAAAGAAAATCAGTGATGGGGTTAAGAAACAAATAAGTGATGGGGTTAAGAAACGAATATCAATTTATGAAAAAGTTATTTGTCCCAATTGTAATAAATTAGGTTCAAAAAATGCCATGAAGCGGTGGCATTTTAATAGATGTAAAATGCGACCATAGTTCAGTGGTAGAATTTCTCGTTGCCAACGAGAATGTCGTCGGTTCGAGTCCGACTGGTCGCTCCACTATAGGTTATAGTATCAGAAATTATCACCGGTTCGATTCCGGTATCCCGCTCCAAAATTAAATGCCCCAGTATTTCAATGGTAGAATATCTCTATGACATGGAGAAGACGATGGTTCAATTCCACCCTGGGGTACCACTTAAGGAGTAACTCATGAAAACTGGAATTGAATTGTTGATCACAAAACAAAAGTTGACCACAGAGGAGATTTATGAGCTGATGATTTACGCTTTGGAATTGCTCAAAGAGTTTGAGAGTCACACAAAAGCGAGTATCGCACGCATTATGTAGTTCAATTGGAGAGAGACGTGACTGGAAACGTACTGAACTTTGAATTCAGGTCTTTGTGAGTTCGAATCTCACCTCTCCTGCCAGTCGCGTGCATTTGTGCTGGCTTAAAATTGCTCTCGTAGTTAAGTGGTATAACAGAGTCCTGGTACGACTCAGTCCCTAGTCCGATTCTAGGCGAGAGCACCGCCCGAATGGTGAAGTGGTATCACGATTCACTCGTAATGAATAATCTCCCGTCCGATTCGGGATTTGGGCACCCAGTCTCACCGACCATGTGTCGGAGGAGCACCGGAGGGTCTTGGGCAGCAATGCTCCGGATCCTCTGTCACTTGCCGGCTTGGCGCAATTGGTAGCGCAACTGATTTGTAATCAGAAGGTTAGGGGTTCAAGTCCTCTAGTCGGCACCGTGGGAGATGCAGGTTCGATTCCTGTGCCTGGCTTCGTCTAACGGAAGGACACCCTCACTAAGCTTCGATTGTCACTACCCACCACCCATTGAGGGTAACACCAGAACTCCAAAGAATCCTGTCAGTTTGGTTTTTAATATGGTCGACCTGCTTGGTATAGTTGACACCTGTCAAATTGATAGCTACCCAAACATTTTTCCCATCCATCACAGTTTTAGCTAGTACGTTTAAATCTTGATCACCACGGGGATTCATCAAGGGACTTTTCTTTTCAAAATCTCCGATCGTCATTGGAATTTTAAGCACTTTGCAAATTTTGACAGTAAACAAGAAAGCTGTTCTCTCATCAACAACATCACTAGCATCGTACCTGAGCTCCTTCTGCTTCGCTTTATCTAGATTTTTAAAATTTGATTCTGTGAAAAGATGAGCAAGTTTCATGTAGCTATTTACATATGCCTACCTCCTAATAGTGAAACGGATATCACGAAAGCCTCCTAAGCTTTAGTTTCAGGTTCGACCCCTGGTTGGGAGACCAAAGCAAGCACGGCCTGAAGATCAATGATCTTCAGGCCGTTGTCATTTCTGAGCATAAATAGGACTTCATAGTACATCGGAGTTTAAATCATGCTAAAGAAAATGTTGGTCGCCCTTCTCCTATCCCTGAGTTGCACACTCGCTTTTGCTCAAAAACCAGATCTTCTCGAGGTTATCATGATTGATGGAGAGATTGGTCGCTTCACCGCTACTGCGCTGACCGATCAAATTGAAAAGATCAATGACAACCCTAGGGTCAAGGCGATTCTTCTGGTCGTTGACACCCCTGGCGGCGGAGTTAGTGCTAGTGCTGCGATCTACGAAGAACTCTCCAAGCTCAAGGTTCCAGTTGTCGGGTGGTGCAACAATATTTGTGCTAGCGGTGGAATGTACATCTTAATGGCGCCTAGTGTTAAGTACATCGGGGTCAGGTCACAAACGATTGCTGGTAGTATTGGTGTGGTTAGCACTATGACTCGTTACAATCGTCTCCTTGATTGGGCCAAGATCGACACTGAAACCTTCAAGAGCGGTTCTCTTAAGGACTCAGGCAATCCCACTCGCGACATCACCGAGAGCGATCGTAAGTACCTTCACGAGATCATCGATGGGATGGCTGACCGATTTTATGAGATCGTCAAACAGTCACGGAAGATCACCGATTGGAATGCTGTCAAAAGTGCTCGAATCTTCATCGGTCCCCAGGTGGTTAAAGTAGGATTAGCCGACGCAGTCATGAGCAAGGATGATGCTCTCAATAAAGCTAAGGAGTTAAGCGGCTCGAAAACAATCTTCACGCGGGAAGAACTTAAGAAAATGAGCAAGGCTGCCGATGAGGGATCTGGCACTACTTTTCGCAATGATCTAGGAGTTGATACAATCAAATCAACTATTGGTGATCTCCCATGGGTGATTGAAACTCTTAAGGAGATTCAAAAGGGTGAGTCGACTCGCTTTGAGTATCGAATGCCCTACACGTTCTAATTTATCTCAACAACGGCCGGATCTTAGATCCGGCCGTTGTCGTTTTTGTTTACATTTTAATCACTTGGTGATACAATATTTTATATACTGATTGACTGAGGCGGTCATGAAAGCGACTCACCAAGGTACTTGCCAGTTATGCGGACGAAACCAAAAGCTCCCGCGAGGATTGCTCTCAAAGCACGGTTATAATGTGCAATGGGGATTTTTCAACGGTGTTTGCCCCGGCTCGGATGGCTGGCCACTCGAAGTTTCGTGTGATCTGATTGCTAAGGCGATCGTCGATCAAAAGAACAGCATCATTCATTTGAAGGACTTTGCCACCGAAACTCGAACACATGTCGACCAAGTTTGGATTCACGAACATAAACCGGCCACCTGGGAGCGTGGCAATCGCCACAGCAGCTACGTTTGGCGTCGACTGCTAGTCAATGAAACAATTTTTGAAAAATGCGAGGTAAAGTGGGAAAATAAGTACAAAGATCACAACGGTCGTGCAGCACGAGGGGCAGTGCAAGTCAAGGCTAAAACCCATGATGAAGCGATCCTTGAGCTCAATAGAAAGAAAGCCAATGAAATTCTTATTCAAGCTACTAAACGTGAAGAATATGTCAAGTGGCTCGAGGACATCGTCGCCAAATGGCAACTGAAATCCCTACAGGAGATAGTATGAGTGAAGTAGCAGTTCCAGTCACGGAACCTAAGTGGGAAGATTGTGAAGCGATCGTTGATGATCCACAAGTTGATGAAACTATTCGTAATTTCCTCGCAGACCAAACTAGTGACAACGTCATTTGTATGGTTCGAGAGATTCTACGCGCAAGACAACGTATTCCCTGTGATTAACAATCATCGTCTGAAGCTCTTGGCCGGAGAAGCTTGAAATTAAGCGGAAAATTGGCACATTTTTGTTTACTTCTTAAACAAATTGTATTACAATTCTCTTATCGGATTAACGGAGAAAAGCATGGAAAATCAGCAAACGGTAGCTCAGGCAGTAAAGAAGGTTTTTGAGCCCTCGGCGCAACAAGCTGATTTTTTCAACTGGATCACCCACGGGGCTGGTTCCTGTGTTCTCGAAGCCCGGGCCGGTACCGGCAAGACTACCACCCTGATCGAAGCTCTTATGCGCATGCAAGGCTCGATCTTTTTCGGTGCTTACAACAAGAAAATCGCTGTTGAGATCGAGCAACGAGCTCCGAAGTTGCCTAACCTCGCGATTTCCACGATGCATGCCGCTGGTTTCGGCATTTGGCGCAAAGTTCACCGTGGTGTCAAGGTCAACAACAATAAGTGCCGCGATTTGTTTCGCGAGATGATCTCCACCGAAAACCCCCATCGTCAACTCGAAAGCATTGTATTGAAACTCGTTTCGTATGCCAAGCAGGCCGGGCTCGGTATTCTCGTTTCTGGCAAAGCTGATCAGAGCTGGTTCGACCTGATCGAACACTTCGACATCGACACTTTGGATCTGGGTACCGAGGTGATCGATCTCTCCAAGAGAATCCTAGCCAAATCGATTGCGGCCGACAATGTACAGGTCGACTTCGACGACATGATCTATGCTCCTCTAGTTCATAAGTGCAAGGCTCCGGAGTATGACTGGGTACTAATCGACGAGGCGCAAGACACCAATGCAACTCGTCGGGCTCTGGCTCTCCTGATGCTTAAGCGTGGTGGTCGCCTAGTTGCAGTTGGTGATCGTCACCAAGCGATCTACGGGTTCACCGGTGCTGACGCTGATGCCCTCGACCTGATTGCCAAAGCAGTCAGTGCCGTAAGCATGCCCCTCACTGTAACCTACCGCTGCCCGAAGTCGGTTATCGCGGAAGCCCACAAGTATGTTACCGACATCGAAGCTCATCCCTCGGCTCCCGAGGGCAAGGTTAGCAATCTGGTGGGTTCGATCGTACAAGCTGCAAAGCCGGGCGACGCAATCCTCTGCCGGTTCAACGCTCCGATCATCGAACTCGTTTACACCTTCATCGCTGAGGGCGTAGCCGCAAAGGTTGAAGGGCGAGACATCGGTTCAGGTTTGAAATCACTCGCTCGCCGCTGGAAAGTCAAATCCTTTGCCGCACTAAATAGTCGTCTCGATACTTACCTCGAGCGTGAGGTCGCTAAGTATCGCGCCAAAGAGCAAGAGTCGCGCGCTGCTGCTGTTGAAGACAAGGTAACCTGCGTCAAAGTGATCGCTGCTCGTGTCGAGCGCCTTCAGCCTGGTGTTCACGACGCGGTTCAAGCTGTGTGCGACGAAATCGACAAAATCTTTGTTGACACTGACGGAACCACCGATGCTTCGAAGTTCGTATTGCTCTCAACGATCCACAAGTCGAAGGGAAGGGAATTTGATCGCGTGATCTGGCTTCAAACTGGCCCCTCGAAATGGGCGCGGATGGCTTGGGAGCAAATCCAAGAAAAAAATCTCTGCTACGTCGCGATTACTCGCGCCAAGAAAGAGTTGGTGTTCGCGTGAGGCTTAGTGGTCAAAAGAAGGGTTTGATAGCTGCCCCGTGGAATACATGGCGCAAAAACATTAATGATACTGTGATGCTTTCTCGACATATCAAACTCATCCAACCCTCTGGTCACTTTTTTGACAAAATTCAACAACGCAACATGGACTTCACGCGCATACAGAAAATTTTGTATACTGGTCTTATGATGTATGGCAAGCGTATTGCGGTCCAGCTTGGAAGTTCTCCAGAAATGGAGTTTACCTTCGTTGCTAATGACTACGTTATTCCAATATCTGTGATTCCAGTGAGTAAAAGGGCGGTAGGAATTTTGGATGACGAACAGATCACAATTATGATCATCACCCCTACCGCGTTTCAAATTAACAACCGTGGTCAAGCCAAGTCTGGTCAATATATCATGCAACAGAAATACACGAACATGCTGCTGGTTACGTGTTAATGTAAGTGGAACGGGTTTACTTACCAGTGATTTGATGTTATAATGTTTATCCTATCATAGTCTGTGAGGCTTACATGACCCCTTCCGCCGTTCTTGATGTTTTGTCTGAGCGTGAAAAGCTCTTTCGAGATGAACCGATCGTCAAAATCGAATCCGAATTCGGCGATAAGAGAAGAAAGCTGATCGTCAACGGCAAGTACCACGTTGTTGGTCCTGTTTTCAACCAGCTTTGTGACGCGATGCACGTTCCGTCCACCTTCCTTCGTCGCACTGACCCCAAGCTGGCCGAAGAGATTGTCGCGCGATTGGCACCGTCCGCCCAAAAAACTCACCTACTGCTCGCCGGTTCGGTGCCGGCCAGGGTGTTCAACGAAAAGCTCCCCTATACCAAACCTACCGACGTCGTCAAAAAAATCTTCGACTCGTTTGCCGAGCTGGATGACTGTGAGCTGGATGCGGCTCAAATCGAAGCCTTCCATATCGGCTTCAGATCGGCCAAGACTGTTGCCGAACCCCAGGTTGGTGACATGGTCAAGGGTGGGGTTAACTTCCGCTTCTCGGAGTACGGTCTGGTGAAACCCTCTGTTGTCACCTCGTCTTATCGGCTGTCTTGTACCAATGGTGCAACCTACTCCGATTTCATGCGGTCGATCGACGTGTCGGAAAAGAATTACGATGACATGATCACCACGATCGTAGCGAGCATCGCTGGTGGTTTAGAGGCTTTCGACAAGATTGTTGGCCCTCAAATGAAAGCTTCGGCCGGTGTGACAGTCGACCCAATGCAGGCAATTCGCCGGTTGTCGGTCGCGCACAACCTTAACAAATCAATGCTCGATCGAGTTCTCGCCGCCTACTCCATGGAACCGATGCCAACCATGTGGGGCGTTTCGAACGCCTTTACCCGCGCGGCCAATATGTTCACCGACCAGGATGATCGTGCTGCTCTACAGAACATCGGTGGCGGCGTTGTCAAATGGGCAGAGCAACCGCACTGCACTAGCTGCGCGGCGGCTCTGTGAAACTCAGCACCCTGGGTGATCGTCTACTTTACATTGCGACCGACGTGATGTGGGGTTTGCTTGGGGTGCTGATCTTGATCTGGTTCTCCTTAGTCAGTTTTTGGTTCATGCTAGCTTATCCAAAAAGCAAGCGGCATCAAAGGGAGGAAGAGTGAAAGGGGTGACCTGTGCGTTGATGGTTGAAACCCCTAGTGGTGTTTTGTTAGTACATCCTACAGGCCACCGTAGAACTACATCGTGGTCTTTTCCAAAAGGATTACGTGATGAAGGTGAGTCATCTCGTGATGCCGCGATTAGAGAGTGTCTTGAGGAAACAGATCTTGATGTTCATGAGCATGTAGCCTTGGTTCGTGACCTCGGTGTTTTCTCTTATGCTAGGGAAAAAGATTATCAACTCTTTGCACTCAAGATGCCAAATTTGATTGAGATCACCAACTTGAAGTGCAAGTCAATGTTTGAAGGTCACCTCGGCGATCAAATTCCCGAGTGTGATGATTTCTGTGTCATCCCCTTGATCAAAGCTGTCGAGCTTCTTAACCCTAAACAGGCAGCGATTGTTAGGTATCTCGTCCAACAGGGAAAACTCCAATGCTAGTCGCCCACAAAATCATCGACGTTCTACGTGGAGCGAACAAGAGCCTCGAACTAATCAGTCTTCCTAATATGGAGCATTCTACTCTGCTCGATACCGGTGGATCTGAAACTCAAGCTCAGGCACTCATAGCTCAAGGGATTGAAGAGGCTCACAGATCAGATGTTGCCAGGCAACCACTTCTGGTAGCTGACGCGATCGAACGAGCACACAAGTTTGACTTTGGTGAGTTGATTCTTGAGTTAAAGGAAACTCTTCCATCAGGCTCGAAATCCACATGCTTTACATCTCTATCGTGATCGGCGGTATTGCCTTTTTGCTCGCTATCATATACATCACCTCGCGCAGACGTACTCTTTCTCAAGGACTTGCTTCTCGTTCATGGCCAGTCATCAGAGTCAAGTGGCTAGATCCGGCCCGCAGATCGCTGGTCAAGCGCGACAGCCTGATGCGCAAAGCGATCACAGTCGAGTTCGAGAACGCACCTCTCGCTTTGGCTACCAAGATTGGCGAGCGCAACCGGCATCCCTATTTTATCACCCCAGTCGCGGGCAATCGCTATACGGTTGTCTGGGATTTCGAGGGTGGTGTTGCTAACGTACATTCGGTGGTACCGGTTTGCTTCGCCAAGTCAGATCTCGATACACTAAGGCGCGAGGTCAGCGAAGTGGTGAAACTCGAAACCGGGGTAAATTTAGAAATCTGTGATCTACCCGATTAGGTTTGTGTTATAATGATTTTGAAACTTGTGTCCGGGCTATCGCGCTGAGAAATCGGTGAGGAAAGTCAGGACTGCACAGAGTAAGTGTCCAAGCTCTGGGGTAGCTTAAAGCGTTTTCACCGCAACTTGGCCTGCAGCAACTCAAACAGGAGACGTTGACTCTACTCGACGAGTCTCCGGGTTGAGGCACGGTTCCGAAAGGTCCGGGTTAGATCGAAAGGTCTAGTCAGTTGAATGATAGTCTAAAACAGGATCCTGCTTACGGGACACAAGTTTCTTTTTTGGAGATATGATGAGCACAGTGATGATTTTGGGTGGGGGAAGAGTTGGACAAACCATCGCTTCGATGATGTTGAAGTATAGCGAAGGGATTCAAACTGGTCGACTCACAAAAGTGACATTAGTTGATCAAACGATCGATATAAATTTCGTTCATCGGTTAGAGAATGAGATCGGTTCTGGAAGCTGTAAACTGACGACGATCACCGATGATCTCACCGACATCACTACGGTGCGTTCGTTAGTCCAAAAGGCCTCGGTGGTTGTTTGCTGTCTTCCAGTTTCCGTGATGAAAAAGATCGTTCCAGGACGCATCTGTGCCGAGGAGGGAGTCAGCTATCTTGATGTCACCGAGGATGTTTTTCTAAGTGATATCCACTACGGTTTGGATGATTTAGCTTTGAGAAATGGTTGTTTTTTAGTCCCTCAGTGTGGACTTGCTCCAGGGTTAATCAATATCATGGGCGGAGAGATTACTAGGCGCTTCGACACCTGCTTGAACCTAAGCATCGGGGTAGGAGCTCTTCCACGCGTGCCTACCAACTCTCTTGGATATGCTTTTACGTGGAGTGTTGAGGGATTGATCAACGAATACATCAACCCGTGCTACGCGATCATCAACGGTACACCTCAAGCGGTCGAACCTCTAGAGGGTCTTGAAAAGATTTACGTTGATGGTGTCCAGTTAGAGCAATTTAACACCTCTGGTGGACTAGGTTCGATGCCATGCAGCTTCCCCACGGTTGACATGACCTACAAGACGATGCGGTATTCTGGACACCGTGATCTTATGAAATTTCTCCTGGTCGAATTAGGCTTGAAGAATGATCCGCTCTTAATGCAAAGAATTCTCACGAACGCGATCCCTCATACCAATGACGATCTCGTTTTCATGAGAGTTGTAGGTTCTGGAGTGAAGAACGGTCGTTTGACACAGGAAACGTGGACCAAGATTGTCAAACCAGCAAAGGGATACACTGCTCTTCAGCTGACCACAGGCTATGGTGCGGCGATCATCGTCGATCAACTTCTTAGTATTCATTATGGACTGAACAATGTACTTAATAAGCATGGAAATTGTAAGGGTGGAATCGTTTATCTTGAGCGGGTTCTAACAGAAGACGTTCTCACTCATAATCCCCTAAATGCAGCTCTTCAAATTTTTGAGACTAAATAAATGATTGGAGCTTATCAACGTCTCATTAAGTATCTCGAAGCTCTCTAGTCCTGTACTTCTAGCGTAGGTCGTGATATTATTAATAATGTCGCTGCCTATCTTACAACGCAAGGAAGTTTATGGGAATTGGACGATGCTTTCTCCCTCCGGCGAGGAGATGTGTAAGTGTGCAAAGAAAAAGGCAGACTGGTATCTTTCACGCAATCTAGCAACACTTGTTGAGAGTAAAGAAAAGACGTTTCGACTCATCTTCCAGCCGGCCGGGAACGGAAATGCCGGGGATGAATACTATCTTGGTAAACGTGATAGTAAGTGTGTGGTGTGTGGTATAGAGGAAAATCTCACTAGACATCATGTTGTACCATACGCTTACCGTAAGAATTTTTCCCTCAAATACAAATCTCATTCGTCGCATGATATAATTGTGATTTGTGACGAGTGTCACGTGCAGTATCACACCGATTTTGGTAACAAGCTGATTCATGAGATCGACGAAGAAATGTTCGTTACGTCGGAATCTTCGCAAATCAAAGCAAGCAAAACTCCAGCTTTTACATTGATGAGAATGGGATTGTCATCTGCTAACACCTTAGTGCGACACAGGGAAAAAATTCCTCCGGAACGACAGGAAATCTTGTGGGAGCGGATCGAGGCATATTTTGGTTATCGCCCAACGATAGAGGTGCTTATTCCGTTAGTTTCCGAATGGAGCCAAGAACGAGAAGAGCAACCTGTGAATTTTACTCGAGGCTGTCAGGTTGCAAAGAAAATCGAGGAAGCAGGGCAGCAGAGCGTTGAAGCTTTCTCACAGCGGTGGAGACAACACTTTGTTGACTCGATGATGCCAAAGTTTTTGCCTGTGGGTTGGCGTGTTGATAAGGAGCTATCTAGTGACAAGAGAGTTGCTAGTTAGGAAAAATCATGGACAATGATCTCAAGTGTTTTCTCGAGAGTCCTTTTCAACGATTACCCAAGTGCGCAGAGCGCGCTCCGCTTATCTATCTCGCGTCTCCATATAGTGGAAACGTTGAGGAAAACATGCATTACTATCTTCAAATTGATGCGGAGTTACTCAGTAGAGGGTTCGTAACAATTTCACCGCTCTCAAAACATTTTTGTTTGGCTCACAATAAAGAGCTTGGCTCAGATTGGTTTTTTTGGCAAAATTACTCTTATCGTCTACTAAGTGTTTCTGACGTGATGATCGTAATCAAGGGTAAGGGGTGGGATGTTTCAACTGGAGTGCAAGCTGAAATCATTGCTGCAACGAAGATTGGTATACCAGTCTTATACCTTGATCCAGATGAATTTCTACTGGGATAATAGGTTACCATTTAGTAGTATGTAGTATGTAGCTCAGGCCTTAGCCTGATAACCCTTGAACAGGTAGAACAATAATGTACGGAAATTTAGATAAAACTTTTAAGCTCCCGAAGGAAATCAAGAGCATGCTCATCGGAACAGATGCTCCAAGCGCACAGTGGAAACTATTCGCGCAAGCTCACGCCGACCAGGAAAAGCATCGTAGAACAATGGGTAAGAAACGTGATCCTGTTGTTTCGACTGGAAGTGATACAACTACAGGCTAAAAGAAAAGGGCAGCCGAAGCTGCCCTTTTCACTAATCCCTTTCGGATTAAGCGTGATCGCCGAGGTTAGACCAAACTAGCGTGATCGTTCCGGTGAAGAAACCGGTGCCTGACGTGTGCGAAGCATCGTCCGCGATCTTGAAATTCAAGAACACATCACCTGCGGTTGTCGTACCATTGAACCAGCGAGCACCTGTATCTGTTACGATTGTAACAATTGGCGATGAATTAATCGCAGCTACTTTCGACGATGCAGTACCGTTTGGAGTAGATGCGAGCCACGTTGCTGCTGTGGTGACTAGGGTTCCAGCATCGGCAGCACTAGCCGCAACCGATCCCAGTGAGTTGGCACCGGTATAAGCTGCGAGGATTGTACCGGTCGCACCTAGCGTCAGGCTACCAGAGATCACTGCACCAAAGGTGCAAACTGATCCAATTGGGAAGCTGTAGATCTTGACACCACCGAATTGTGAAACTCCAGGATCGTCGGTGACTGCAATTGGAACAGCCGTCAGGGTCAGCACTGTTTTGTGAACTGCACCATCACCATATTCCATCGCATTAACTGTACCAGCTACAGCAGCCGGAACTGCACCTGCCATTGCTGATGCGCTAAGAACGACCAATTCAAGATCCTTTGCACCCAAGCCATTGGTCCAGGTTGCAACTGTACCAGATGAGGTAACGTCTGGATTATCAGCACCGAGGAAAGAAAGCTTAGAACCTGCCGTTACGGTGATCGTAAATGCATCGGTGTCAACAAAATCAGCTGGGCCGTTGGTGATCGTGAATGCTACACCGCCCCGGTTAAAGAAGGCCTTGTCACCAGTAGCAACACCTGCAAGCGCTCCGATTCCAACAACTACCGAAGAAGGGTTTGTTACCGTGAACGCCGTTGCCGACGTGAAAGTCACAGTGTAATTACCCGCCATAGCGACTGTCGGGGCAATAACTGGAACTGACATTGTACCGTCACCAGTGCCGACGACTGTCGGTGCCGAAGTTAGGTAATATGCGCCGTGGGTTTGAATCAAAACAACGTTGTTCGGATTGACGTAGCTAACAGCCGAATCAGGAGCCTGAGCAATCAAGTTCGTTGTGCGGTTGTACTTACCGAAGGAGCGACCATTGCTAGTCATCGATGGAGTAACAACTGGGGTACCAGTGAAGTCAGCCGATTCTAGATAAGAGGTCACTGTATCAACCGCATCCTTGACGACAATCGTAAAGATGTCTCCTGATATCATCGGAGTACCACCTACTGTGATAGTGAACGATACGAGGCCGTTATTGTATGCTGTACCAGTAACACCAACAGCTGGGACTGGGGTCGTCGTAGAAGAACCAGAAACAGCGAAAGCTGTTGCCGAGGACATCGTAATTGTCCACGTTTCGGCGACTGCGTTTACCTGGCTGATAACAGGAACTGATATTGTACCGTTACCGGTGCCGACAATTACCGGAGCTGTTTGTGGACCGTAGAAACGCTTGATAAGAACATCATCGTTGAGGGCATCTCCATAATTAAGCTTCATGACCTTGATTACAGAACCCGTGACCTTATCAACAACCAAAGCAGGCTCAAGGCCGAGCAGCCTGTTGACGTTTGCTAATACTGTCGTGAAGGCGCTTGCGCTACCATTGGAAAGAGACTTGAGCTTCAGAAACATGATTGTTGTTCCCTTAAAAGTTGGGGGTGAGTCACAATAACACAGTCAATCTATTTACTCTAGGACTAATTTTCTCTTTGAAACTATACTACTTTGAAGCATCGCCTTGAATCAGGCCTTTCTTTTTGAGACTATCGAGCTTAATTCTTGTTCTGCGCAACTCTTGAATGATTGCAACTAAATTCTTGCGATCAGCACTATCAAGCGCGGGCAGGAAGTTACTATCTTTGAAAATCTTTTCAAGCCTATCCATACATTCATGACTGACACAAAGCCCCTCAACTAATGTCATACCAGCAACGACTTTCCAATTTTCAGGGAGTTCTATTTTCATGAATCTATTTATGATTCGTCATAAAGACGGATCGCTTTTATCCCAATAGAGGTCATAATTCGTACCGGAGATGCTTTAGGATCATTTACATCGACTAAGTAAACAGTGTAAGTTTTAACTCCGCTCTTGATGATGAGACCTTGGTCTATAGGGGTCGATGTGATGTCGATTAAACACATGTTTATCGGTTGACCATTGTAGTAAACACGAAGCCCGACATATTGTTTAGGGAAGGGATTTGATCGATCTGTCGCGTTAGCCGCTTCGGTAATTTCGGCGTAGAAGATAACTTGTGCATCAGAAGAATCTATCGCGTTAGCTGCTTCGGTGACACGCCCATCAAAGATAACTTGAGAATCAGAAGTGTCTATTGCGTTAGCAACTTCCGACGTTGATACTTCAGTCGGTTGATGTTCTCCAACAACCGTTAGAGAACCAGCTCCCGGGATGATATAAGAATTTACACGAGCAATCGATCCAGTAAGAGATGCTGTTCCAGAGCTTGGAACCAGAGAATGACCGATTGCTGGAATCTGTCCCCCAAGTCCAATATCACCACTGTTAGAAACAATAGAGCTGTTAATTGAAGATGATTGATTCGAGAGAAACAAATCCCCAGAGCCTGGGATAGTGATACTAGTTCTAAGACCAATCGACGCTTGCCCAGACAGACCCAGAGTTCCAGAAGCTGGAGTGATTGATCTATCAGTGAACTCGTCTTGACCAGCAACAGTGAGAGTTCCTGAGCCAGGTATAAGATTGAAAGTAAGAATTTCAACAACTTGACTACCAGAAAGAGATAGAGAACCCGTCGCTGGTGTAGTCCCGAGAAGTAGTTTGCTCCCTTCTAAGTCTAGTGAACCTGATCCAGGGATTAGTGAACTCTTGATAGATGAGCTCTGAGTTGCAATAGATAGCAAGCCTGAATTCAGGGTGATTGTCACCCCCTTGGTGATCGCTCTACCTGTTAAATTGAGAGATCCTGGAGTCGTGACCAGAGAATAATTGTTTACCGTTGTCTGGCCTGTCAACGAAAGTGAACCAACTTCTACAAAAATTAATGACCCTCTGAGCGTTGAAGCTAGTTGTCCAGAGAGAGTTATCCCACCTGTTTGAGGAGTGATATTTGTCTGAACAATCGTGATCGTGGTGACGGTCGGAGTTTGACCGGTGATCGCTAGACTTCCTACACCAGGAATAACTTCTTTACTTTCAACGGCTACATTACCAGCAAGAGTCAGCGCTCCGGTGGTAGGCTTAAGAATGAAGTTGACCGAAACTGCTGGTACTAAACCAGTTAGTGTTATATTTCCAGTAACAGGCTTGTGAATGAAGTTGACCGAAACTGCTGGTGCGACACCTGTAAGAGTCAGCGCTCCACTGTCATTGCTATCATTAGTGTATTGACCGACAGGGTCACTTGCAAGAGCCAACGATCCAGTGACTGGTATAATACCCACCCCGTAAATCGTACGTCGTATTTGTTCGAAACGGAGTGATCCAGTCTTGGGTGTGATACTAAATCTGAGGAAGACATTTGGAGCATCACTAAGAAAACTTAGAGTTCCAACGTCTACGAAGATCGACGACTTGAAGTTCGGTACAACTCCATCTAGTGTTAGAGTGCCAGAGCTAGGGGTTAGAACTGTGTTCTGAGCTACTCCGGGAGCTACTCCGGTCAGCGCCAGTGCACCGACAATCGGGGTGATAACAGTGTTCTGAGCTACTCCGGGAGCTACTCCAATGAGGGTAAGAGCTCCGACACTTGGTGTTAAGACATAGTTATTAACAGCTGTCGGAAATCTACCTGATAAAGATAAGGAGCCGGTAGTTCCAAAGGCACCAAAAATAATGACGATCGCGTCATTGTTAATAAGCGCTAAACTTCCAGATGCTGGAATTATACTGATACCAACTGGCGGAGCTACTCCAGCTAACGTCAAGCTTCCAGTAAATGGAGTAATGATTGTACCACGAGCTCCAATTGGAGCTACTCCGGCCAGTACTAGTGCACCGGCAATCGGAGTAATAATTGTGCTCTGTGCTACTCCAGGAGCTACTCCGGTCAGCGTCAAACTTCCAACTGCTGGTGTGATGATTGTGCCACGAACAGCAGTTGGAGCTACTCCGGTCAGCGTCAGACTTCCAACTGCTGGAGTGATGATTGTGCTACGAACAGCAGTTGGAGCTACTCCGGCCAGCGTCAAACTTCCCACAGACGGAATTATACTGATACCGACTGGCGGAGCTACTCCAGCTAACGTCAAGTTTCCAGTAGATGGAGTAATGATTGTACCACGAGCAGCAATTGGAGCTACTCCGGTCAGCGTCAGACTTCCAACTGCTGGAGTGATGATTGTGCTACGAACAGCAGTTGGAGCTACTCCG
>Ga0163144_10002015_pt1 | contig 47400 bp, 37 predicted proteins | sample OliLak19BULKMAT1_FD_123175 | JGI IMG/M metagenome (GOLD analysis project Ga0163144, IMG submission 123175) | Freshwater microbial mat bacterial communities from Lake Vanda, McMurdo Dry Valleys, Antarctica - Oligotrophic Lake LV.19.BULKMAT1 | ecosystem: Environmental > Aquatic > Freshwater >... | reverse complement strand
TCGAGCAACCTTTTCTAGGGGATAGCCCTTTTCAGCTCTGATCTTTTTTAAATTGCTTGCTATGCTCATATGAAATCTTGTTATAATTTAGTATATAGAATAAAATATAAAGTATGGATTCTTTATATTTTAATCATAGCGAATTTATGAGCAAAAGTAAATCGTTCATGAAGCGACGAAAACAAAACCATAAAATTTCCTTTCATTTTTTTGCTGATTTCATAATTTTATTCTAGTATTTTTATGTCTAAAAATTAATGGTTGTGGGTGGCTGTTTTCGGAATACATTTTCAGTGGGAATTAAAGGTGACTGACCCCTTTAATTTAATAGACTCTACTACTATAATTGATATAGTTACTACATGGAATCAATAAATACTGTTAAATCAAATATGTTTGAGGGCAAAAAATGGGTTGTGGTGTCTTATATTATATTCATCTTTTTTAGTGGATTATCATTAGTATTTGTACCCAATGTCTTGTCATACCAATACGCGTCAGAAATATCTATAGTTCTTATACTAATACCAGTATTGTACAGTCTATACACGAATTTGGGATTTAAAAGAACTTTTTATATCATTTTAGTTTTAGCATTACTAACCATAGGTATTGAATACACAGCGCTAACTACTAGCTATCCTTATGGTGGTTTCTTTTATAACAATTCTATGCCCGGAAAAATAAACGGGGTGTTGCCGTGGAATACGGGTTTATCTTACTTGCCATTTTTGTTTGGAGCTGTTGGAATATCTTACTATTTTTCAAAAAATACATTTTATCGAATCATCATTTCGTCTTTAGTACTAGTTACTCTTGACTTGGTTATAGATCCTGGAGCAGTATCTATTGGTATGTGGGACTATGATAAACCCGGAATATATTACGGTGTACCATTTAGTAATTTTGTGGGCTGGATAGTTTCCGGTACATTTATGTCAGCAATAGTAATAAAACTACTAAATAAATTCCCCAAAAATAAACTAATCACACTGACTTATAGCTTGGGTATTAGTATGTTGCTATGGAGTTGGATATGTTTTCTGCAAAAACTTTGGCTACCATTTTTTATTGGTGTTTTTGTAATAATATATCTTTCAGTGATATACTCCAAACATGAAAAAATTTATTAAGCTTTCTAGACCCAGGTTCTGGATATATGTTTTGGGGCCATTTTTGTTAACTTTTGCAACAATAAATAGTCCCGCGCAATTCTCGCCGGCTTTGATATTGATGTTTATTTATTTTACGTTTCCGGCTAATGTTTTAATATATGGAATAAATGACATATACGACAAAGAAACCGATGCTTTTAACGAAAAGAAAAACGGCTACGAAAACACATTATCCCAAACAAACAATGATGACAGCAAGCTAAAAAATATTATTTTCTATACTAATATTATTTTTATAATATACGCAATATTTAATCTTACTTTATTACCACTAATATTTCTTTTTGTATTTGTATTGTTTGCACATCAATATTCAGCGACACCATTCCGTGCCAAAGCCATACCATTTGTAGACAGTATCGTCAGTGGAATATTGTACATATTGCCAGCATTTGTATCGTGGGGAATTTTGTATAATACATTGCCACCATTGGTATCAATACTAGCTGGTATTATTTGGTCTATTAGCATGCACGCGTATTCTGCAGTGCCAGACATAAATGCGGACATCCAAGCAAACATAAAAACTGGGGCAATAATACTGGGTAAAAACAAGATGCTATTACTGTGCGGACTATTGTACGTTATAGCTAGTATTCTAGCGGTGCCATACATTGGAAACTTTGCTTATATTGCAGGACTAGTATATGTGGTATTGATTGCCTTATCTATCAACAAGAAAACCCCTGAAGAAACATTGAAATACTACAAAATGTTCCCAATAGTAAATACGCTAATAGGCACAGTGCTATTTTTTATTATACTTTTTAAAACTTTAGGTATTTAATTGCTAAATCTTGCATAACAACTATCGTGTGTAATTAATTATCTATTTATCTAAATCCTCTTTCGTTAGTGGCGACGGTGTTTTTATATTACGGATTCTTTTGTAAACCAATTCCGCGGATATCAAACATACCGGCATGCCTATACCTGGATTGGTGCCAGCGCCAGTAAAATACAAATTCTTTACTTTCTTAGATATATTGTTTGGGCGCATTATTGAAGTCTGGTTAATTGTATGAGCCAATCCCAAGGCCGTGCCTTTGAATGCGTTGTAGTCTTTTTTGAAATCTTCTACACTGTATATTTCTTTGACTAAAATACGGTTTTGTAAGTCTGGAATTTTACATTCTTTTTCTAGCATCTTGATTATTTTCTCAGCGTATTTTTCGCGGCCTTCAGTACTAGTATCAAGACCGGACGCAATAGGTACTAATACAAAAAGGTTTTCAGTGTTAACGGGCGCAATGTTGGCGTCACTTTTGGACGGAGCACATACATAAAATGCTGGGTTATTGGGCCAAGCTGGCTTTTTAAAAATAGAATCAAAATTTTCTTTCCACAAATCCGGAAAGAATAAATTGTGGTGCGACAAAGACGGTATTACCCCGTCGACCCCTAAATATAAAATAAAAGCGCTGGGTGCTAATGTTCTTTTATTCCACCATTTAGCAGTATGAGTACGGTATTTGGGTTCAATTAGATTCATCTCTGTGTGTTCATAGTCAGCATTAGAAATGATAATATCAGCAAATACTTGTTCCCCTCCTGCTAAGACTATACCTTTGGCTACGCCATCTTCTATTATAATTTTTTCTACACTGCTATTCATTTTAAAAGTAACATCATATTTTTGAGCAACCTTTACCAAAGCTTTTGGTATTTCATATATACCACCCTGTGGGTACCATACGCCCAACCCAAAATCCACATAGTTCATCAGTGTGTAAATACCTGGTGTGTCGTATGGTGAAGTACCCAACAATACCGTTTGGTACTGCATAACTTTTCTTAGTAAATCGTTTTTAAATAATTTGTTTACAATAGTGCTTTGTTTAGAAAACAATGGCAATTCACGCCCCAGTGTCATAACGCGTTTGTTAAAGAAATCAAAAATAGAATCTACGTTCTTATACATGAATTCGTTTTTGGCAATATCGTATTGGTATTTTGTGTCTTTTAAGAATTTGTCCAAAACAACACCAGAACCAGGTTCTAGAGATTCAAAAGTTTTTTTGTTTTTTTCAGTGTCAGCAAAGAAATCATAGCTAGGTTTGTCGCCTTGTTGAAAAATTCTGTATGATGGCGCTAACAGAGACAGTTTTAAATAATCATTTATGTCTTCACTTAATATGTTAAAGAAATCTTCAAACACGTCCGGCATCATGTACCAGCTTGGGCCTTTATCAAAAATAAATTGGCCTTTGGGTGTGTCTTTTATTATCAGACTGGCTCTGCCGCCTGGTATTTCATTTTTGTCATAGATTGTTACGCGATAGCCCTTTTTACCCAAAAGTGCCGCACTGGCAAGACTAGCCAACCCTGCGCCTATTATTATTACTGATTGTTTTTTATTATTTTCCATATTATATTATTTTTATATTTATATCTATAATAGTATTCAAAAAGTGCTACAAATAAATACCACATTTTCATTATAGTACTTTCGCTTTTCCAGATGAATGGATTGTAGCCAAATTTTTCTATTCTATCTAACACACGTTCATACATTCTATCTGATACAAATACAGCCAGACGTGCATCACGAGATAATAGAACTATACCACGATAACCCTGTATATAGAGGTTTCTTGTTTTTTCAATCTCAAATTTCATTAGTTCTATTAATTGAGGTGTCAGCTGTTTTGATTTTATGGATTCAATTGTAACGCCGAATTTTTGCATATCGTCAGCTGGCAAATAAACTCGCCCACGCAAATCGTAGTCTTCGTCTATATCACGGAGAAAATTGGTCATTTGCATTGCATAAGCAAGCGATAGTGCCCGAGATAAAGCATCACCCGTGAACCCAAAAATATACGACAGCATACACCCCACAACCCCAGCCGATCCATACATGTAGATTTCTAATTCAGAATATTTAGCGTAGCTCGATACGATGGTATCTTGCCGCATTGCCTTTAAAAAGTCAGTACTGTGCATCTTCTTTTAAAGGTTTAGAATTAGTTGATGATCCTGAAGCTTCTCAAAAATTGTTTAATGAAGATGTGATTTGGGAAGGAGTTGGTTTACTTTCATATTTACCTATTCCCCACTATAAATCTGATCATCCGGAATCTGCGATGATGGATAATGTTGTTGAATTTATGGATAAAGAGAATCTGCCATACAAGACGCTTAAAGATGGTGATGTGATTGTTATTGGCTAGGTAGAATGAGTTTTATTGCGTCTTGAATTGGACCTGCAAAGAGACATTGAGAACTTGAGCTAATCGTTTTAGAAAAGAGAGAGAAGGAATTGTCTTTGCATTTTCCGCTCGAGAAATAACAGACTGTTTAGTATTCATTGCTTTTGCCAGGTCTTCTTGAGTCATCCCTTTTTTTATTCTTATATGTACAATTGCGCGTGCAATTTGATATTCAAGCTCTGTTTCCTTCATAGCTTCTTTAAAGCCGGGTTTTACCAATAGCTCTTTTTCAAAATCTTTCCAGTCCAAGTGTTGTGTTCTCATAATGACTTTATTTTATAGCAATATTGCTATAATTTCAATACCCAATTACATTCGTGATTTGTGCTCTGCTAATCTTTGTTCTGCTATTTTTATCTCTTTTTTTAGGTGTCTTGTCCTTTTTCTTTTTAAACCCATGAAGAAGTAAGAACGTTTTGCCAGTCATGGTTATATAAATAACTCGTATAATGTCTGATCCTAATATGCGAAGCTCCCACAGCTCGGTGCCTGTTAGCTTTTTTATATGTGGTTGTCCTAATAATATTCCAAAACTTTGTAATAAATTAATAGTATTGCGCACTTTTGCTTGTGCTTTTAACTCTAAACTATCAATAAATTCTTTTACTGGTGAATCTCCGTGTGGTATTTTATACAATAATATTCGCCACTGCTCATCCATAGTTGCATTATATCAAGATAAAAATGTAAAATTAGTTATCTGAAAAATAAATTTGTTTTGTATATTTCGATATTTGTATTCGTAATTGGAGTAGTCGTAATTGCGTTTTTTGAATTTGCAAAGACCGCTGAGGCTCCAACGCCTACAGTGCAAGATAATTCAGTTAAACTTGCTGGGTATTCTCTTGAACAAAGAATCTCGTTTACAAATGATCAGTGGAAATCATTATTAACACCTGCTCAATATAATATTTTGAGAGAGGCTGGAACTGAAGTGCCTTTTACAGGGGATCTCTTGCATAATGATAAAAAGGGAACGTATGTTACGGCTGATTGCGGTGAGAAAGTTTTTCGATCTGAGCAAAAGTTTGATTCTGGTACAGGTTGGCCAAGCTTTACAGCACCAATTAGTGAAGAAAGCGTTGTTTTGAAACCTGATAATAGTTTGGGTGACGCGCGAACTGAAGTTTTGAGCCCAAAATGTAATAGTCATCTTGGGCATGTATTTGATGATGGTCCAGCCCCAACTGGGAAAAGATATTGTATAAATTCAGTTGCTTTGAAATTTATCGCAGATTAAAAATCACTATTATTTTTGACTATAATGCTGGTGAATAATCATCCTACCGAGAGTTTAGGCTCCTACTCCTTTAAAACCTACTGGTTATAAAACTTTTTTTGTCTAGAACTCATATCGTAGGCTGTTATTGGATAGTAGTTATCATTATCTCTGGATTCGATTACAACGATAATCATTCTATTGTTAAGAGTGATCCCATAAATAGTATGCCTCTTTCTTTCTTCTTTGGTTATTATATAGGGGCGGTTTAGCACTTCTTCAACTTCGTTAGGAGATATTTGATGCTTAGCTATATGTTGAATGTTGAAGTCATCCCAAATAAAAGCATTTATGATCACAAAAGTGATGTACAACATTGTGTAACAATGTCAATAATTTGATGTTAAATTAAAGTCTTTTTTCTTTGGTTTTAAAAAACCCAATAATACTTGAAACCAGAGAGATAACTCCGTACAAAAATATTAGTAGGAAAGCAATTGCTGCTGCGTATCCTGCTGCTTGATAATTTTTGTTCTGATCCTCTGAAAGTAATATTGGAATAATAACGACTAAATTATATAGTCCGTGAAGTAGGACGCCATACCTGAATCCGTAGAATATTCGTACATATCCGAGTAGTGCGCCGACTATTACCTGTGGAATTGCTAAGAATATTAGAGCCGGATAGAGTGTTTGGACATCAGAGTAGTTCATCAGATGAACATAACCAAAAGTAATGGTCAAAAAGTAGAAAATGTAAACGTACCTAGTCTGGTAAAATTTTTGAACTTTTAAACTAGTTTTTGGGTTTTTGAGAATTGAATAGACGAGAAGTGATCCTCCTGAGGCGATTAACCAATCTAAGTTTTCGTTTCCGAATAGTAAATTGGCAAGGATTTGTGAGGCGGCTGTTTTTAGGATTAAAAAAGTCGATATTGTCAAATATATTGGATTAAATCTCAGCGCGAGCCTGAACATTGTTTCTTCAAGAAGCGGGCCGATTAGAGTTGCGAGTAGAATAACAGTTAAAATATCTTCGGTTTTTAGTAATTCTTCTAATGAGTTGACGCCCGAATAATTTAGATATGTAAGGAGCGCTGAAATTAGTAGACCTAAAGGGATGATTAGCGCGTAGGCCCAAGAAACGAATATGAATATATTTGTGATCTTTTTGAGTGGAGAAATTTTCTCTTGGTCGTACTCTCTTGGCGACGAAAGAAAATGGATTAGTTTTGAAAATAGCGGATTTTTATTTTTCACTTTTAATATTTTATACCCATTTCTGCTAGGAGTAAATTGTAATAGGATATTATTATGAATGATACCGTTTTGCGTGTTGGAATGTTTGTTATTTTGTTTTTGTTCGGAATTGCAGTACGAAAACTCAAAATACTTTCTGACAAAACTCCTGAGAAGATTTTAGAAATTATTTTTCACTTTTGTTTGCCTATAACTCTTTTTTGGGCTATAACTTCGACTAAATTAAATTTTGATTTGATAGTACTTCCTTTATCAGCAATGATTATCGCTTCAATCACTGGTCTTTTTAGTTTTATAATTGGAAAATTAATAAATTTAAAACCAAAACAGCTTGGGGTATTGCTTGTGAGTACTATGATTATGAATACAAGTTTCACAATGCCTTTTTTTGGTGCGCTATATGGAGACAACGGAATTAAGATTTTTTCGGTATTTGATTTTGGAAATTTGCTTTTAGTGTTTACTTTGATTTATTTTATCGCATTGTATTTTGGACATGTGAAAGATGGAAATAAATTAATTTTAAAAAAATTGGTTAGTTCTCCCCCGCTTTGGATTATCGTCTTTTCGATTGTGCTTACATCGAATAATTTTATTTTACCGACCAGTATTTCAAATATTTTATCGAATTTTAATTATATTGTGTATATGATTGTAATGTTTACTTTAGGTATGCTTTTTAAACCAGATCTTGACCATTTAAAATTGATTGCGTGGGGACTTGGGCTACGAATGGTATTAGGGGTGGTTTTGGGAATTGCTGTTTCTAGATTTTTTGGCTTGCAGGGTGTTGAAAGGCTTGCGGTAATCGTTGGTGCGAGTTCACCAAATGGCTACACAACAATTATTTATGCTAGTATTGCAAAATTGGATAAACATTATGCTGCCAGTTTAGTTTCCGCTTCGCTTGTCTTTGGTGTTGTCCTCGTCCCCTTGCTTCTCTACTATTTGAAGTGATGTGTCTTCGGTTATAAATAACTTCTCTGATTTTTTGATATATGCCCACATCGCAACAGAAGCCAAAATGATTGCACTTTCTGTTACCCAAACATTTGCAATCTTTAGTTGAGTGAGTGCTGGTAGAAAACTAATTGCTGTGTGAACAAGGATAGCGTAAATTAAATATTTGTAGGTCTTTTGACGAATACTATAGAGTACCATTATTGATAGTCCGATTTGTACGATAAACGCGGCGATTCTTTCAGCTGCCCCAATTGCAAAATTGTACCAAGGACCTGTTAAAACATTTTTGATTGATTCATATACATCCGGCGGGAGTTTGTCTTGCAGCTGCGAATACGTCCCCGAGTTGATCATATTTATGAGTAAAAGGATTTGTATACTTGCAAGGCCTCCGAGAAGTATCATTTCAATTCCACCATGACCAACAGCGTATGCAATTGCACCGCGTCTTTCTGTTTTGCCTTTTAGAAATTTTGTGAATCCGATGTAGCGACCAACTTCTTCAAACAGGCTAGCAACTAATGCTATATATAGCGCAAAAAGCCAAGGGGTTTTGGTGATTGGAGTATATGTTAAGACTGCGCTGTGTAATAGTTTTTCCAAGACTTGGCTAAAGATAAACCAAATCGCAATACCTACGCCGATTGTTTTTAATGATGATTTGTTTTTTTTGTAAAGCTTTATGGCAAGACCTATTGGGAGGGCCAATGAAACAATCAAAGCTATTACGACGATTATTACTGTCAGTTGGTTTATTTGCATATTTAGGGTATTGTACCTCAGAATTGGTTTTTTGACTATTTGGCTATTAGTCGATATATTTTGTCATCGTTTTGTTGAATTTTTCCTCTTCCGTCTCTATTGCTTGTTGAGAAATATATTGCGCCGTCTGGACCTTCTGTGACTTCACGAATACGACCAAAATTTATATTTTCAATTTTTTGATATGAAACAACCTGATCGGGTTTGTTTTTATCAAGAATAACTCTGATTATCCCTTCACCTTTTAATAATCCAAAGAAAAAATTGTTTGTGAACTCCGGAATTTTGTCGGATTTGTAGAACATGGCTGAGGCAGGAGCGACTGCTGGAGTAAATACTAATTTTGGAGAGATCATACCTTCTTGAGATCTATCGTGAGAAACAATTGGCCAGCCGTAGTTTTGACCTTTTTGAATTATATTTATTTCATCGCCTCCGCCTGGGCCATCGTTACCTGAAGGGCCATGCTCTGTTTCAAATAATGTGTTTGTGGTTGGTTGCCATGCGATTCCTTGGGGATTGCGGTGGCCGAATGAATATATTGGAGAGTTTGCAAATGGATTGTCTGCTGGAAATGTTCCATCGTTATTGATACGCAAAATTTTTCCTGCCAATGAAGATTTGTCTTGAGCTTGTTGTTTGTTTGTCGCATCACCAGTTGTAATGTATAGTTTTTGGTCTGGTCCAAATTTTATTCTACATCCTGCATGAAACTTGGCCGCTGGAATATCGTCAATTAATACTTTGTCTTTTGTAATTTTGTCTCCTTGGTCGATCAAGCGCTGGACGCGGTCTATTGTTTTGTTGTTTTTTGTGTAAGCTAGGCAAACATAGAGATATTTGTTTTCCTGATAATCTGGGTCTGATGCGAGCCCCATCAAGCCTTCTTCTGAAACTGTTGATACTTCTGGAAATGTTGCAAGAGGAGTGGTATTTACGATTCCATTTTTTATTTCTTTTAGGTAACCGTTTCTCTCGGTAATTAGCATTCTATCTTTTGAGGTGAAAATAATACTCCAAGGAACAAAAAGATCTTTTGCAAATACTTCTATTTTGTATGAAACTTCTTTTAATGTTGGATCTGCTGAAATTGAAGACTTTGGTGAATTACTAAGTAAAGATTGATTGATGTTTTGAGAGTTTGGATGATTGGAATAATTTATAAAATAAACTGCTGAGAAAGATATGGTTAAGAGTGCAATTGAGATGAATATTTTTTTGTTCATTAATTTGTATTATATATCTTTATTGGCAAAGATGATTGTTGTCGAAATTATTTTGCTGATATTGTACCTGCATGACGTGTCCTCCAGTAAACGCGTATTTGGAATTGCACCTTGTTATTGCGTCGGATAAATCTTTTGCGCCCGCTGCCCAGACAGGAAGCCCTGGTTTGAATTCCCCTGCGATAGTTTTCCATTGAAAATTTGTAGAATATATTCCTATTCTTTGTCCGTTTTCAGTTAAAAAATCGATTGTCCCTTGAATCACTTGTTGATTTAACGATTTTTGATCTGACCATGTATTCATGGTTTCTATATCCAGCCACCATATGTAAGGTTTGAAATTGTTTTGTTGAACTTGGTTTGTAGAAAATTTTGCAGCTTGATATCCATAATTGTAAGCGAAACAATTATCGTCGGTTGGACTACAGATATTTGGTCCTAACAATGCGTATTCTGATGATCTGGGAGATATGTAGCTGAGGTTCAGATATAAGCTGGTTTTTGCCATATTTGATTTGGACCAAATAATTTGATCGTAGAAACAAGGATTTAATGTGAATGGTCTCCCGCCGTTTACTCCGATTACAGAAAATGCGCTATATGCTGGATATTCTTTTTGACATTGAGGATATGAAATATCGAATCCTGTTTTGGTTGGACGATAGGCGCTGGTTGCGTAGACGACGTGACTAAATATTACGGGAAGTAATAGTAGTGAGATTATTAAAGTGTGAGTAAGTTTTTCGAAAAATTTGAGGATAGGCAGCACGGATGAATTATTGAGGTTTTAGGGATTAATGTCAAGAGTGGTCGGCGTGAGTTAAACGACGCGCAAAATATTGTCTTAGCATTTCTGCGTGACCGAATGCAAACTCATGATCATTTATCTGTTCTGGATCATCTTGTCTATACGCAAATGCTCGAGTAACAATTTTTTGATCGTGTTCTGTCATAATAATTTGGCGTTATCGCTGATTTTTTGGATTAGTTGATCGATGCCTGATTTATTTTGTGTTGAAATAAATAAGGGGTTTAAGTCAGTGTATTGTTGTTTAATCTCAATTTGCCTTGAATCACCTATTAAATCGATCTTATTAAAAACATGGATTCTGGCTTTGGGCTGGACGTTTATTTCCTGTAATATCTGATCGACGGCTTGGAGCTTTAGCTTTATTTCAAGGTCCGAGGCATCAATTACGTGAACTAAAATATCAGCGCTGACTGATTCAAGAAGTGTTGATTTGAAAGCGTCTATAAGTTGCGGTGGTAGATTTTGAATAAATCCAATTGTGTCTGATATTAAAATTGTACTTTGGAGATCTGGTAAATATAGTTCGCCAACGGTACTATCAAGAGTTGCAAAGAGTGCGTTTTCGACTAGTTTTTTCTTTTTTGTTAGTAGATTGAATAATGATGTTTTGCCAGCGTTTGTGTAACCGACAATCGAAACTGTTTTTAGTCCGAGATCTTTTCTTCTTTGGATTTGCTTTTCTCTTTCTGTTTGTAGTTTCTTAAGCTTATCTTGTGTTTGCTTGATTTGGTCTCTCCAATGGCGTTTCATTAGCTCAGTATTTGTTTCTCCAATACCACGAACTCCTATTCCTCCACCTTGCTTTGAGAGTACCGTGCCGCCGAGGCCATAAATACGTGAGCCCATGTGGTGCATTCTGGCCAGTTCTATTTGGAGTTTGCTTTCAGCTGTGTTAGCGTGTTTACTGAAAATGTTCAAAATTAAATCGACACGATCCCAGACAGCTACATCTTCTTTACCGTCAGTTATTGTCCTTTTTAGATTAAAAATCTGACCGGATTTGACGATTGCATTGAGTACAACTGCGTCGATTTTTTCATTTTTTACTATCTCTTTTAATTCTTCGACTTTGCCTTTGCCTAGGAATGAGTCACTGTCGGGGAAGTCGCGGCGCTGCAAGATTTTTACAACCGTAGCTCCACCGAACGTTGTGATCAACGATTTTAACTCTTCTAGATCGCGATCAGCATCAGAAATATCTTTTCTAGGATCTATCAAATGGACTATTACAAAACGATTTTTTTCTTGCATAATATCTGCTTAGTATATCATGTGTAGTTTTTGTTTTTTGAATTGTGTAGAATCTTTTATATGGAATCAAACGAAACTTTTAACTATGATATTAATCGACAAGATCAAGGACCTATATTTGTAAATCAAATTATCGAAGGGGACAGGACTCCAAATGATTGGCAAGAAACCTTGCGCGGATATGAAGATAAAGAATTGCTTGGTGAATATGATAGTGCTCTGATGTGGCTGAGCGGGACAGAGACCAAAAATGGTAAAATCATACCTATTGGTTTAGAAGAGGGTGAAGCAACTAAACTTAGAGATGTTTTGAGAGTTTTAACTGATGAAGTACATAAAAGAGCTATAGGGGATAGCACATCTTCTACAAGCAGGGTAAGCGAAGAAGACGTAAGTCTTTATCCTAGAGTTGCTGATTTTGATAAATTGTCTGAGGCTACAGTTCCGTGGACCCAGGAGTTAAATGATTATATGTATTTGACTCAGAAAGTGCATAAAAGCGAAGAACCTGAAGCAATAAAAAATGAGCAAAAAGAATTTGTTGCAAAACGCGATTCGCGCGGGCGAGGCAATTTGACTATGGGAATTAGCTCTGCGGCTCTATTATTGAGTATAAGCGGTGCTTTTCTATTGGGATCATACTCAAATATAAATACCTCAACAAAAGTAGCTGCCTACTCTGAGACTGAAGACGTAAATACTGATGCAACTCCAGCCATACACAATGATTACCATACTAAACCTACAAGTTCTCCTACTCCCGAAGCTAGACCAACTGTTCAAATTCAAAATCTTTCAGATCCTAAAGAACCGGCGGTTGCGATAATGAAGTCTGAAGGATATTTGATGGAAACGGCAGTGGCACTTCCACCTACTGCTCGTGAAACTCTAAATGAGGGTACCGAATTTAATAGAAGAGATATTTTAAAAATTAAGGCAAGTAGTTTCATTATCATAATTGGTACACATGATGGCAGTGGGGTTTCGTGCAGTACTAATTCAATAGAAAGAGATGGTCGAAAGATTACGTTTTCTCTAGCGAAACATTGCCTAATAAATGTATTAGATGAAGAATTCAAATTAAAAGAGATCCCTACATCACATATAGTTAATCCAGAAACAGGAGAAAACTCTGAACTTTTACTCAAGAGAGAGGGTATTGTTTTTGATGAAGGTACTGTTGGATCTGATGCCGCCTTTTTAGTAGGTACGATAGAATCAGCAAATTTTGTAACTAGTGAAGTTGGATTTGAAAATATTGCAACAGGATATACTAGTAATACATCACGGGAAATTGCCGCTTCTGGGTATCCTGCTGTTTTAAGAAATGAAGATCCTACTAAAACTATCTTTATGTTTAACGCAGCTCCCTTTAGTAGGTATCGTGATGATCTTGAGATAGGAGTTGCGAGAGATCAAACTAGAAAAATAACTTTGACTCAATCTTTGGAGATAGATACTCCGGTATCTCATGGCGCAAGCGGAGGAGCTGCTTGGTCTAAAGCTGCAGAAGGCACTAAAATGATTGGCGTTATTTCTTACGGGACTGATGCCTCTATTGATAAAAATGGGGACGTTGTATCCCCAGTACATACTGGGATTTCTATTATTCCAGAACATTTACTAGCTCGGGCGCTAAAGGTATATCAAGAGACAAAGGATACTCCCGTAACAACTAAATAAACTTATATACCGAGTTTTGAAGTTAAATCAGTTCCAGTTTCAAACATTTGATCGTCTGTGCCTCCATCGCTGTGTACTTTTTTAGAGTTTGATGGATCTTCGAGATATGCAGCCAGTTTAAAGTCGGTTCCATTCGACCTAAAATAATATTTAAAAGTAACTTTGTTTCCTGCAGAGTTGATTGTTTCTTCACCATTTGATGGGTCTATCGGTAGAGTTGAAACATAGCTGCTTAAATCTATCGGAATCCATCCGTTGCCCGTTGCATTTCGAACATCAAATATTGGAGCGACCAGTGTTGTACATTTTGTAATCAATAGTCCCCCTCCACAAACTGGCAGTTTTTTGAACGTTGGCTCAGTCATTTTCATTTCAATTGCTCGCCTTAGTACAGCTAGATCTGTTAAACGCGTACTATCTCGAGATTTTTTTAATAAATTCGTATCTGGTGACTGGGACTGTACTTGCATGATTTGACTGGTCAACTCTTCAAATGTTACGGCACCTTGTGGCTCTGAGATATTCATTGGGAGATTGTAGTCTTTAAAAGTTATTGAAGCACTAATCTCTGTTCGTGTTGAGTTATTTGGATTCGATACAGGTAAATATGCTATTAGTTTGTAGAGGTTGGTATCATTTTTCCCTATCCAAAGATTTAAATCTAGATCCTTGAGCGCGTTTGTGAATTCTGTAAATTGTTTATCAGTTGCGTCATCCCATTTTATTTCATCAGCATTTTGTCCTAGATCTGCAGCGATTATTGGTAACACTTCTTTTATAAAGACTTTGAGTTTTAGTGGATCTATTTTTATGGAGTAATGTTTGGTTTCCATCCCGTTTATTTTTTGATCAGGATTTGTTTTTGTTATCAAGAATCTGTTTTTAATGTATATCTGATCGACCTTTATCTGATTTTTGATAAGAGATGCTGACAGTGATGCTTCGATGTCGAGTGGTTGTCCACCTATGAAAAATGGATTTAATCCATTCCTATTTGCTTGTGCTGCGCCAAGATATTCGCTTGGAAAAATTATCCATTTATTAATTACATGTTGTGATTGATTAGAACTATCCATCATTTTGGGAAATTCTATAATCTTGAAAAATAATTTATTGTTCAGAAATACTATTTGTCCTGCAGCTGATAAATCTTTAGGATTTATTGAAGAATCATCCATATTCACTTTTCCAGAAAGAGCTAATGCAGATTTAAGATTATTTTTGTCAAATATATCAACTTTACCACGCGCAATTATACTTAGACTTTGAGAATTCTCAGCGGCTTGTGTTGGATCAATCAATTGCAGGGATTGTAGAAATGTTGATTGATTTGTTGAATCAGTTATCGGCTTTGCACTACTATTTTGAGTATTGTATGAAAATGATCCTTCAAACTCGTACGATTTAGTCTTGCTCTGGCCTTATATCATTTTTTTAATATGATTTTCAGGAGAGTTGTAAATGAAAAAGTATGCGTAGGCAGCGCCAGATCCAAATAATATTAGTAGTATCAAAGACATGGCAACGAGTATAACTGGGCTTTTTTTAGGTGTTGTTTGAAAATTGTTGTATGAGGTAGTGCTCTGAGGAGAAATATTTGTTTGAAGTTCGTAAAAAGCGTCTTGGATCATATTGTCTGGCCAGCCAATATTTCGCAATTTTATCTCAATAATGTCTCTTGAAGTATTTTGATCAATTTCAGATTTTATGTATTGGAGTAATTGTGGATCAGACATATATTGTTATTTTTTTGGCCATTTTATAGGCTTCCTTTTTAATATGATCTCTTGATTTATCGCCTTTTGCAAGGGAGAGACTGTTTTGCCAGGCGTTGAGACGCCATTTTGGGATAATTGAGCTGAGCAATGGAGATGTTAAAGGTAGCGTAATATTTTTGATATTTTCTAAAATGAAGATTTCTTTGTATGAAGTGAAGACTTGACGTATTGAGTCTCTAATTATTTGGTTAATTTTTAAATAATCTGTTTCAGGAACTAAATTGTTTTTTGTATCATCTATTGCAAAGGCTAAATCGTTGTTTACATGAGCATTTATCCCTAATGCTAAATATTGAGTTTTTATCAAATTATTTTTTGAGCAATTTTCGAAAAGTAATTGCCAAGCTGGATCTGATTTGCCAAGGTTAATAAATGAATTAAGTGCGTTGAAATAGTATTTTGCAAAACAGATGTCAAAATTTTGCATATTTGTGTCGCTTTGAAAATAATTTGTTTGAAATTGATTTGCTACATTTTGTGTGATAATTTGATATGCCGTATTGAAATATTTGAGATTTTGCAGATTGGTATTGGATAATTCCTGATCAAGCGACTGCATTTGTGCAATAACTGATTGAATCGAATCAAGTTTTTGGTTAAAAGTTTTAAACTGAAATTGATCCATGCTATTTAATTTTTTCGAAAAAGATATACGTCTGGTTGAGATAATTCGATCCTGGTATATAGAGGGTCAATCAAAATGATATCTTTGAGCTTTACGATGTCGGTTTTTGACGATCCGTAATAGTTGTTGATATTTTGACCATCCCGAAGATCAAATGCAATTATGTCTGCACTGGTTGTTTGATAGTTTCTGTTGAGTAAATAGATTTGATCTGTACGATTTGAAGCGTACGATAACAGATTGTTTTGTGCCATTACTGATCCTTTGTCGGGAATTTTAGATGTTATCTCTTTGATAATCGGGTCGCCCGAGAATTGCTGTATAAAAACTGGATTGCTAAGTACATTGATTGGCGAACTTGTAATTTTGCGAGCGGTGTAGAGCGAGAAAGATAGAAGAATGAAAGATAAAAGAATGAAAGAATATTTTGAATAGTTAATTGCATATTTTGATATGAAATTTTGAATATTATTGAATCCGTAGATTGTCGAAATCCCCATGAATACGGCCAAAATAACATTGTAATGTTGGCCGAGTGAAATATTGTTAAAAATTGTTTTGTCTGGGACGAGTCTGATCGCGAGCTCTGATAATGGAAGGAGCAAACTATAGCCTGAAAAGAATGGAAGGAAACCGAAAGATTGAAATGAAGCTTTGATTAGCGAGATTTTTTGATCGGAGTTAAAAAAGTTTTGAATTAATGAAACTGGATTATATGGAATCTCTGGTGAATAAATATATGAACGGTGCGAGAACATAGGAATTAAAAGTTTGGTGGCTAGGAAGAAATATATTAAAGAGATGACTGAAAAAATAATTGTTTGTTTTCTTTTTTCAGGAAGTTTAATTAGTAAGAAAAGAGCAAGAAAGATGAAAGAGATTGCGTTGCTTTCTTTTAGTGACAGGAAAAGGATGAAAACGAGTGTATATGTCCATGTTTTATTGGTGAAATTGAAAAGATAGAAGAAAAGAAGAAGCAAGAGTGCCATCGTGGGCTCTGGATGCCAATCAGTAACTAGTGGATTGAGAGTGCCTGCAAAAATTAAGTATGAGAGAGAAACTGCCCAACTTGCGAAAGTGTTTAATCTAAGTTTTTTGGATGTGAAGAAAAAAAGTACTGTTGTGAGTGCGACAGCTGAGGCTTGTTGAATCAGTAAAATCCTGAGGTCACTGGTCAGCCAAAATAACGGAGCAAATATCGAAAGGCCAGGATTAAAATGATCTCCAAGAAAAACAATTTGACCAAGAGCTAAGTGATTGATGACTGGAATCTGAAATCGTGATAACTGAAATATTATGTGTGCAAAGATTCCAAAATCGTAATAAAAGAGTTGGCCCTGGTTGTAACGATTTAATGAGATTGCACTAAGTAGAAAAGTTAGTACTGCTGTGACAACCAATGAAATAATGATTTTTGTGCGTCTAGTCATTTAATATGATTATATACTTAGTCTGTATTGTCTGTAAGACGACGTGGTCTTGATTTAGCAAGAGCATCATCGATTGACTTTTTGAAGCTGTCGAGCTGCTCGGGTGTTAAACCAAAATGCTCTGGATATTTTGCTATTGCTAGATCGCAACCCAATAACAGTCTAATATTTATTGGCAAAGTTGGTGTTCCTGGAATAGACGGATTTTCACCAATATAAATATTTGAACCGCCGGATGTTCCTGTCGATTGCTCTAAAATGTACATTCGCAGATGAAGTTCCCCACCTGTAGTTAAAAATAATCACCAAGTGGTTTTGGTGTCTTCCCAGACATTTTCTCATACGGTGTCAAATAGCCTAAACATTTTCTCGGAGTATTGTTCAAAGTTGCTTGTAATATGCTGATCTGATCATCTGTAATTGGTGTTATGTCTGAGCCTTTTGGAATTGATCGGCGGATTCGCCCGATCGTGTTTTCGACCGTTCCTTTTTCCCAACTGTGGTATGGGTGGCAGAAAAATACCGGGATCTTTAGTTCTTTTGTTATCTGAGCGTGATTAGTATTCTCCGTGCCGTTGTCGGCAGTTACAGACTTTCTGAATCGCTTCGGTAGTGGTTTTAGTTGTGCGATGAGTGATTCTGTTTTATGTTTTGTTTGTTTGGTCGGGAGTTTGGTAAGGAGTGTGTATCTGCTTGCTCGCTCTACAGTTACTGATAGCACGTCTTTTGTTTTTCGTGTTCCTTCCATTAGATCGGTTTCCCAGTGTCCAATCGTGTCTCGGTTCTCAACTCTTTTTGAGCGTAGATCTATGGATACAGCATTTGGTATTTTGCTGTCTCGTCTGACTCGGCGGCCGTCTTTTTTCATTCTCTTTTTTCGTTTGTTTGGTAGATATTGCCAGAGTTTGTACCGTTTGGCTGACTTTGAGTAGATGTACCGGTAAATTGTTTCATCGTCGATCTTGTACTCGGGACACTCGACCGTTAAACGCCCTGCAATCTCTTCTGGTGTCCATTTCTTTCGTAAGTGTTTTCTCACATACAAATAGATAAATGGTTCTTTCAATGGTGCTTTGTATCGTTGTTTTGCGGCTACTCGATCTGCTTTCTTTTGTGCTACACAAGGCATGTATTCTGTACCTGCTACTTTATTTGTTTTTAATTCATATCCTATTGCTTTATGATCTCGTCCGAGTCGTCTGCCAATCTCCCTCAGACTCACGCCATGACTTTTCCAGAGATATATTTTCTCTCGCTCCTCAAGACTGAGATGCGTGTATTTCCCCATCTGAAAGCTCCTTTCTAAGATACTTCATTGTATCTTAGTGGGGAACTTCGTTTGCGGATTCAAGTTGTGCCTAGTCTAAAATAACCTGCGGAGGGCATCCTTAACTTTTTCCGCTAGACTCGGTGATGCTTCGTTGTTTTGATGTTGTGAAGCGATTTCATCAGATATCTCAGGAAAAGGTTCGGTTGGATACCCTGAATGTATTAATTTACCATTTACATAACATTTTATAATATCGTCTGCTCTAACTTCTAAGGTTACTCCCCGAATATTACAACTAATAATATCTGGATTTAGTCCACTTTTAGTTACGGTTACGATTATTTGTTCACTTATTTGAAGGTTGAGTTGTTCCGCCCCATTGGTTTATCCATTTCTGTATTTAAATATAATTGTAGGGCTTTTACCACCAACCTTGTTTAAGAGTAGAAAGTTGAAAAGGAACTTCTACTGTTTGTTTGTCGCCCACATTTGTAAACAAGGAAAGAACTTCTTCTTCAAGATGATTTTTTATCACCCCGCCACATGAGTATACCACTCTTCTTAACTCTGGATGAAGTTCATTTATGACAGGCATCCCGTCTTTGACGAAATCATCGGGTGTGAGAATGGGATCTCTATCAATTTCGATTTGATATTTATTGAATTGGTTTTTTTTGAGTTTTGAACGACCTAGTGAATAAATGTATTTACCATTTTCTATTGTAATTCCATGGATTAACATTAGTGCTTCGTTTTCGTTGACCCAGATTGGTGGCATGGTTGTTCCTATTCGCCATGCAGCCCAAGGTATATCAATTGAGAAGTCAATTTCGCCGGCTTCTTTTATCTGAGCTCCGTCCCAACTGCACACATAGAGTTTATGACTATTTCCTTCGCCGTCTTTTCTAAAGAAAAAAGTTTCTGCGTCAACTGGAGTCATGTTTTTGCCGTGTCCAAGATTTTTAATAATGATTGGTTTTGGTAATGATTTTTTCCAGAGGGATGTGTCGAGATTAATAATTGCGGGGTATGGTAAATATTTTCCATTTTCTTTGACCACTGCTGTGAGACCGATGATGACTTTGTGATTATCTAAAACTAAGGCTCTGGGATCTTCTAAATGTAGGTCATCGGAATCTGGGCGCCAAACTTCTATTTCATTGACTAGATCACCTTGCTTGTCTAACTCTAATAATATTAGTCTTCCTTTGTCTGGTTCACCTTTGCCGCCAGCGTTTTTTACTTCGCGTGGCATGACAAAAATATGTCCTGATTGAGGTTCTCTCCATACGGCAGCGTTGAATCTGTCGATTAGTTTGTGTGAAAAAAGATACTGTTTTTGCATCTATATTTTAATGAGAATTTTAAAGATTATGTTTTAAGTAGGAGTTTATTAAGACACATATTTTTGAGTCTGTAAAGAGGGAGTCTAGATTAAAGAAATGGATCTGGTAAAATAATCGTTCCGATCGCCGCGTCGCTTAGACCTGCATAGAGTTTTACCATTCCGTCCTGCTGGTGCTCTAAACCCGCTGAGAAAAGTACGTCTTGTAGTTGAGGAGTTTTTGAAGGACCTTGTTCAAAATTACTTCTTGTCGCTATAATTTTAGGTCTCATTCTCGGTAAATCGTGTTCGCATGGATCGTCCGGATCGTATTTGAAAACAGCAGAGCTATAGTGTTGTGTTTTGTCTTGGTCTAAATGAGCTACGTGACAGAGTACTCCGATCTCTTCTTTTTGCGTTTTAGAATCGCTTAAAAGATAAAGTTTATTTGTTCCTATCCAAGTGTCTTCTGCGACCTGACTGACATATATACACGAACTGAAAGCCTTATCAGTATTTAATTCGTCTATCGAATTAATTGAAAACATGCCTATTCTACCTGTGTTGTCTCCGTAGATTAAAGGGCGCGCGCAAACAGCGATTTGTTTATTTGATTTTCGTTGAACTAAACGAATGTCTTTCATATGAGCGATTTTTGCGAAGGGCTGACGCTCTAGAGTTTTTATACTTTTTCCTTTGAAAAATGATGTGAAATATGATAAACGCGGTGTAGATCGGTCAATTTGTACGCCACCGAAAATTAAAAGGGGTGAACCATCCTGATCTTCGATCCAGGTTGCAAAAGGGTCTTCGGTTTGATAAAAAGGTTTGATTTCTGGATCTGGATTCCAAGTTCCATCTGAATCTTTTTTGAAGAAAATCGCTGTTGGATCATAGCTTTCTGGCTTGACCCAATCGCTAGTTTTGGATTCAACTCTTGCCACCAAATAGTTGGTGCCGTTTTCTTGAATTATTGTTGGATTGTATGCTCTTTTGTCTTCTGATATGCCGTTTATTTTTAGAAGTTTGCCCTGTGGTGGTGCCTGTTTGTTTTGGAACTCAAGGAGTAGCTCATGATACGAAGGGGCAAGTGACATATCAATTATTCTATCATGGAGTGAGGACCTGACTATATACGTCTAGATATCCATCGACCATTTTGTCTATTGAGAATAGGTTTTTGCCGAATTCACGACAATTTTGTGCATTAACATTTGATAGTTCTTCGATTCTATCTGATGCTTCTTGAACTGAATCAACTAGGATTCCTGAAACTCCATCTTTGACTAATTCAGGCATTGAACCTTTTTTTGTAGCTATTACTGGAGTGCCTGACGCTATACTTTCTGCAACGGATAATCCGAAAGGTTCTTCCCATTCGATTAATGAAACATATGCAAAGGCCTCGGACGCTAGTTTGTGAACTTCGGATTGATCGACGTTGCCTATATATATAATATTTTTGTTGTCCAGATGCGGTTTAATTTGTGTGTTAAAATATTCCCGCTCGTCGAGTACACCTGCTATTATTAATTTTTTGTTTGTGGTTTGAGCTAATTTTATTGCATTGTGAATACCTTTTTGGGGGCAGATTCTGGCTGCTGTGAAAAGATAATCTTGTTTGGAATGTGCAATTGTAAATTTGTCAAAATCGATTCCATTGTAAACTGTTTTAATATAGTTTAGTTCTGGCTTATGTTTTCTTAGAGAATTTGAGATTGATACAAATGGTGTTTGCGGATATTTATCGTAAATAAATTTGGCTTGGTCTTCCATTCCGTGAAGTGTTGTTACGTGTGGCTTGCCCATTAACTGGAGACTTAAAACTCCGTACCAATTTAAACTGTTGTGAACAATGTCGTAGTCTGAATTTCTAATATGATTTACGGCTTGTGTAAGATGGTGCAGCTCTAAAGGAAATCTGTATTTCTCTTCTAGTTCCATTGTAGTTTTGTCTGTCGTTGGAAAAATTTTGTAGGGTACATCCGACTGTGAGGTTGCAATAACTGTGACGTCAATATTTCTTTTGTATAGTCCTGTTGCTAAAGTGTGAACAACTTTTTCCCACGGGCCGTATTTTGCGGGTGGAAGCGAATATGCGATTGGAGATAAGATAGCAATTTTCATATAATGCAATTATATCGTACTTATTTCGTAAGCCGCCCAAAGATAGACGATTGTTGACTCGGCTCCGTAATTTCCACTGACATTGTTTTCGTCAATCCCGTCAGCAGATGCTCCTTGATCGTTTATTAAACTAGTTTGCATGATATTGTTTCCATAAAACCAATCCATCCACTCCTGCGCTGCGGTTTTGTATTTTGGATCCTCGTAGACTTGGTATGCTTTGACGAGTAAAAGAACCATATACGCTGCATCAATTGGTTGCTGTCCGTATGGATCTCGGTGGGGTTTACCAATTTCTTGCCAAATGCGATTGCCAACGGGCGCTGGGATTTTTCCGATTCTACAGTAATGTTCGAGTGTTTGAATACTTTGAGATATTATATTTTTTAATTGCTCTGTTTTTTTGAACTCCTGAGCATATGTTAATAAGGCATATGGAATAATTGCATTGGCATAAAAAAGTTTGTCTTCAAACCATTCTTTCTGTGAATCAAAACGTTCTAATATCCACTTGGCTTCACCGTTAGAAATAGGCTGCTTTAATAAAAGTGAATCTGAGATTAAACAGTATGATCTGGTTCGAATGTATTCTGATTTATGTAGTGGTGCGAGATCAAGTGAATCTATTACGGATTGGGCCCGGTTTTTCTGGAAGTCTTGTTTGACACAGTAGGCTAAAGCCCAATAGGCTAAAGCGAAGGCATCCATTGAGCTGGGGAATGTACGAATAGATTGGTCCGCCCAGAAAAACCCAATCATTTGTTTTTCTTTTGCTGATTTTTCAAGATATGAAAGGCAAACTTCTGCTTGTTCTAACTGATTGTATAAATGAAAGATTATCAAAGCCCGCGCTGAGTCGTCTAGTGCGTAGCCTTCACCTTCTAAAACTTTACCTTGTTCATGATGTTGCCACACCCCGAATTTGTCCGTTAGATTGTTCAGATGAGTCATTTTGCGATGAGATATCATATGCTTTTTTGTCGATTATAATTTTAAATAAATTTAAATATCTTGCTGAAATACTTGGCCAGGTCATAAGTCTTCCGAGCTTATATGCTTTATTTTTGTATGTGTCGAGTAATTTATGATCTTTAAAAACTGTGAGTACACTACTTGTAATAGATTTAGAATCATTAAAATCGACAAGAATTCCTATGTCGTTTGCCAAGACCTCCTGAGCGAAATTATATGGAGTGGAGATACAAACATTCCCCGCACCGAGTGCGTAAGCAAGTGTGCCTGATGTTGGCTGCTGTGGATCTATGTGGGCTGTAATGAAGATGTCGGCGGCTTTGTAGTATTCTATTAGTTCGTCTAGGGTTAAATATTTATTGATAAATACTACGTTATTTTCTAATTTATGTTTTTCAACTAAGCTTTCTAAACTTTGACGATATTTCTCGCCTTCTGTGCGCAAGAGAATAGGGTGAGTCTCACCAACTATATATAAAAGAGTTTCAGGAAATTCTTTTACTATATCGGGCATTGCATCGATCACGTATTGTAATCCCTTGCCTGGACTGATTAATCCGGATGTAAAAATCATATGTTTGGCCTGAATTCCCAAAAGTTTTTTGTATTTTGAAGAATGGTTGAAGGAAAAATCTGGTACTCCATGATGGATAACTGCAGTTTTTTCTAGTGGACAGCCGTAAACATCTCTGAGTAATAGTCTAGTATTTTGTGTCATTGCTATTACTGCTGCTGATTTGTCGATAATTCTTTTCATAATATATTTTTTGTGTTCGTCTGGATCGGGTAGAATAGTATGAAAATTGGTAATTACTGGTTTTGTGAGCGAATCTAGCATCGGTAAAATATAATCACCGTCGACTCCGCCAAATAAACCAAATTCATGTTGAAGATTAATTACATCAGCGCCTGATTGGTTTATGTAATGGGCTGCCATGTTGTAGTCTTGGGGATCATTTTGGTTTATTCGTACTTTGACTTCCCATGGATATTCGTAGGTTTGACCCTCGTCAGTGATAGCAATTATCTCGCTAAATGCCCTCGGGTTTATGTTGTTTATCGCGGTTGTGAGGTCTTTTGTAAAAGTAGCTATGCCACACTTTCTGGGAATATATGATGAGATGTAGATGGCATTGATCGGTTTTTCTTCACGATCGAGCTGCCTATTTATTCCAATATTATTGATTGCACCCATAAATAGCCTCAGTTTTAAATTTAAGTTATAGTAATATTATAACATAGCTGTAGGCTATGTCAAAGTAAACCACCTCCTTGAGGTAAGAGTTGCAAAGGTGAATTGTATGAGTATATGATTGTATTATTATGGCAAATAATACAAATTATTCTGAGCAATTTAAACGACATCGACGGGTTATCCGGACATTCGAGTCAAAATACAACAAGAATAGGCGTCCAGCAGAACGGATCGCTGATGCCATCACTTCGTTTTGTGGAAGTATTCAATTCCTAGTTTTAAATTCGATGTGGTTTGTGGTTTGGATAGTTTTAAACATCGGAGTGATTCCGCAAATTACACCGTTTGATCCCTTCCCTTTTGGGCTTTTGACGATGATTGTTTCTTTGGAAGCAATATTCCTCTCAATTTTTGTGCTGATAAGTCAAAATAGACAATCGAAGGTTGATGATCTTCGTGCTGAGATAGATATGCATGTTAATATGGTGGCTGAGGAGGAAATTACCAAGACAATGCAGATGGTATATGGCTTGTACAAGGGATTGAAACTGAATTTTCAGCATGACCCTGAGCTTGAGGAAATGATGAAACCTTTGGATCGAAATTTGATTGAAAAGAGACTTGAAGAACAGATGAATAGTGATGAGAATGTGTTTGGAGCTCTGCGTGACATGGTTAATAATAAAAAATAATCTATGAAAAATATTGAACGATTGAAAGAGTTGTCCTTTGAACTTTTTGATTTGCAAACGATTGCGGCTCTTTTGGCGTGGGATCAGGAAGTTTATATGCCTGTCGGCGCTGTGATCGATCGCTCGAATCAGCTTGCTTTGATGTCAAGATTAATCCATCAAAAAGAAACGGCTGTAGAGATTGGAGAATTGATTTTGGCAATTGAGGAAGAGGTAAAACAAAACCCAGCTAGTTTTACGACTATAGACCTGGCTTTGGTTCGAGTGATGAAGCGGGACCATCAGCAATCAACAAAAATTCCTGAAGATTTTGTTGTTGAATTTACCATGTTGACGTCACAATCTGTCAGCGCTTGGGTCCGCGCTCGGAAAAATTCAAATTTTTCAGAGTTTGCACCATTTTTGTCAAAAATTGTTGAGATGTGTAGAAAACAGACTGAGTATTTGGGATACAAAGAACATCCTTATGATGCTTTGCTTGATCTTTATGAAGAAGGCCTGACGACTAAAGAGGTAGCGGCTGTTTTTGAGGAGATAAAGAATCCATTAATCGAGATTGCTCGCGAGGCTGGTAAAAAATGGTCTGAGGGTATTCATTTTGATGCAGAATTGTCAGAAGGTTCTGAAAAAGCATTTGCGCATCATATGCTTGAACAAATTGGTTATGATTTTAATCGTGGTCGGATGGATACAGCGCCGCACCCATTCATGGAGAGATTTGGACATGATGATCGGCGTGTGACAAATCGATACAATCCTCATGCGGTGGAGTTTATCTTTAGCGCGCTTCATGAAGGTGGACATGCTTTGTATGAGCAAGGTATCGCAAAAGAACTTGCTAGAACATCACTTGATAGCGGTGTTTCGCTTGGAATACACGAATCACAGTCTAGGATGTGGGAAAATATGATTGGTCGAAATCGTGCTTTTTGGGATTGTCATTATGATTCTTTGGTCAAAGCTTTTCCGAAACAGTTTACGAATATTCCAGTTGATGAATTTTATAGAAGGATTAATCGGGTCAAACCTGGACTGATTCGAGTTGATGCGGATGAAGTGACTTATAATCTGCATATTTTGATTCGGTTTGAAATTGAAAAGGCTTTGATTGAGGGAGTTTTAGATGTTGATGATTTGCCAAAGGTTTGGAATGCGAAATATAAAGAGTATTTGGGTGTGGATGTTCCTGATGATGCGAATGGAGTCTTGCAGGATATTCACTGGGCGCATGGTGGGGTTGGATACTTCCCTACTTATACTCTGGGTAATTTGAATGCTGCGCAGATTTGGAATACTTATAAAAAGTTGGACCATGATATTGAGGGAACATTGAGAAGCGGGAATAGCGAGAAAATAAAGAGTTGGCTATCTGAGAAGATTTATAAACACGGTAGCGTCTATACCCCAAAAGAGTTGATCAAGAGAATAACTGGTGAGAACGTACAGGCGAAGTATTTGCTGGAGTATTTGAGAGAGAAATATTTGTAAAATTAGTTTTTAATTGTATACACACTTCCTTTTGTTGACCCTAATTTTGTAATAAATCCTTTGTCTTGGAGATGTTTTAGATCGTTGTGGATTGATTTTGGATTTATGCTAGCGAACCTATGGTGGAGGAAATCGAACGAAGTGTGATTGTGCTCACGAATGATTTCGAGAATCTCTTGCCTACGAGGGAGTAAAGTGTCTTTTTTTGTTTCGAGTGACTTTTGTTGATATTTTTTTGTGCTATTTTGATGCTTTGAATTAGTGAGTCAAGGAAGAATTCGACAAAACTGGTGGCATCTAATTCTGGTTCTAAGGCTTGATAATAATTTTCTCTATTTTGTTCAATTACTTCTTCTATTGAAATTAGATTTTTGAAGGCGAGATTGTTTTTTTGTAATATTAATGTGCTTAAAAGTCTGCCTACTCTGCCGTTTCCATCCTGAAACGGGTGAGTTTTTTCAAATAGAAAATGTGCAATCGCTGCTATTACAGATAGATTGCAAATCCTGCTTGATTAAAGATTGCTAAATTTTCTGTTCTGATTTGCCCGCAACTATTACTTAAATCTTTGAGAACTATACTGTGTAAATTTAAAATGGTTTTTAACGATATTGACTTTGAATGCGAAGAAAGGCTTTTGTATGCTGATAATAGGTTGAAGATTTCGAGCTTGTGGATTGATTTTGCGTTTTGTGTTTTTAGATCTTGAATATTTAGAGGATTTCCTTCGACCCGTGCTGAAAAAAGTGCGCTTTTGAGCAATGACTCTCTTTGAATATTTTCTTCAATATGAGGTAAATCTGGTAACATTTCAAAAACCAGTTTTAATATATGTAATTCTAAGAGTTGCTGTTTTATTTTTTCAGTCTGCTGGTATTTAAACTTCAATTGCATAGTTCAATTTATCATAATATTAGAAGATATGGGAAGATGTGGGAATATATTTATCGATTGATAAAGTTTTGGGATTGAAGTATAAAATAATTATCTATGCCCATGAAATTTTCTCCAAAATTGAAGAATGTAATTATTACTTTGATTTTTGTTGCTGTTTTTAGTTCTGGCTGGATTGTAAAGGGTGTTTTTAATTCTCGATCAAAGCCTTCTAGTTCCCCATCACCTTCTGTGAAGATTGCGGAGCAAAAGAATATTAACCCCGAAAAGTCAGCTGAGGTTTTGGCCGAATCGAGTCAGCCTACTTCGTCAGTTTCTGCTGAAATTAAACCAACAGTCCCTTCGGGAAGACAAAAAGTTAAGGTAACTCGTGTGGTTGATGGTGATACTATTGTGATCGAGAGTGGAGAGAAAGTGAGATTTATTGGCATTGATACGCCAGAAACTGTTAAACCAAATACTCCAGTGCAATGTTTTGGGAAAGAGGCTTCAAATAAAACTAAAGAGTTGCTTGAGGGCAAAGAAGTCGAGCTTGAAAAAGATATTTCTGAAACTGATAAATACGGACGACTATTGAGATATATATTTTTGGATGACGTATTTGTTAATCAATATTTGGTTGGTGAAGGCTATGCTTATTCTTCTTCGTATCCTCCTGATATAAAGTATCAAGAAGTGTTCCGAGAGGCGCAGCGGAAGGCTGAGGAGGAGAATAAAGGACTTTGGGGAACATGTCCTGTTGATCAACGGAAAAAAGTAAGTATGGTCTCGCCTAGCTCAAGTACTAAAGTATTTGGCGCGAGTACTGTAGTTCAAATAACCAATGCTCCAGTTGAACAAAAGAGTGTTGCACCGGTAACGACTGTAAAGGCGAGTGAGATTGCAGTTTCTAGCTCAACAACGACGAATTCTGATTGTAAGATTAAAGGTAACATTTCTAGTTCTGGGAAAATTTATCATTTACTTGGATGCGGGAGCTATGAAAAGACCGGAATAAATTTGTCACAAGGAGAAAAATGGTTTTGCACTGAGGACGAGGCTGTGGCGGCCGGGTGGAGGAAAGCGAAGAATTGTTAAAGTGAGTTAATTTAAATTTATCTATAAGATATTTTTCCAAAACTATCGTCGGCTGAATCCCTATAATCTAATTCTGATTTAACTAAAACATAATTGCTGGGTGCTTTAATAATGTTTTTCAAAAAGCCCAAAATCGCACTGTTAGTTTCAGGAGTTGCTAGTTTACCATCGTCTTGAATATGTGGAGTTGTTTTGCATGTAAAACCATTTTTTGTGTTCCTAATTACCTTATATTGAGTGTTGTTTTCCATCAAATCATTTCTCGAACCAGAAAAATATCCTCCGCGACCTTCGAGGGCTTCAACCAAAACTGAGATTAGGTTTGAATCGGTCTCTGAGAAAGCAATTGTAAACTTTATGAATTGATCTATGGCTTGGTGGCTTGGGTTAACAATAGCTTCAACTCGCGTGAGATTATCTACAACATCAACGGATCCTTGGTGCTGTGAAGCGTCAAGAGTTTTTTGGGCGAGTATTTTACTGACTTTTACTAGAGTATCTCCAATCTGAGTTTCAAGTGGCCTTAAGTCTTCAGTTATTGCACCTTCCAATGCGTTGTTGTCTGAGATATTAGATATAATTTTAACTTTTCGTCTTAAATACTCAAGAGGCTGATAATTAACCAGCCTTTTTTTTTACTAGATCCCGGATAGCGTTCGTTTTCACTTACGCTTCCGGGATGACAAACACTACTATTATTGAGTGTTGAGTATTTCGGTTGCTCTCTCTGGACTGGTTGGAATCAAACGTCCAAGGATAACGTTTTCTTTGAGACCAATTAATCTGTCGACTTTTCCGAGTACTGCGGCTTCTGTCAAGACATTTTTTGTCTCTTGGAAGGACGCTGCTGAAAGGAATGACTCTGTGTAGAGTGATGCTTTGGTAATACCCAAGATAACTACTTGAGCTGATGCTGGTTCACCACCTTCTGCCATTACTTTTGCATTTTCTGCTTCAAATCTAGCTCTTTCGATTAATTCACCTGGCAAGAATACTGTGTCGCCTTGGGACTCAATTTTGATTTTATCGCACATTTTTCTAGCGATAACTTCAAAGTGTTTATCATGAATTGGAATACCTTGGGACTCGTAAACAGCTTGCGCTTCAGCAATTAAATATTTCTGAGCAGCCTGTAGGCCTTGGATTGCAAGAATCTGTTTGGCGTCAAGATGACCTGACATTAAAGGTGTTCCGACATCGATTAAATCTCCGTCTTTGACTTTGACGTCAGCGTTTAATGGCAATACGTATTCTCGTTCTTCAACTGGCTTTGTTGTTGTTTTGATTCTTACAACAATATTGTCTGTTGTTTCAAACACTTCAGCTTGTCCTGAAATTTCAGCTATTGGCACAGGATTTTTTGGAATACGTGCTTCGACCAACTCTTCAACACGAGGCAAACCTTGTGTGATGTCGAGTCCAATGACACCTCCTGTATGGAAGGTACGCATTGTGAGCTGTGTTCCCGGTTCTCCGATTGATTGGGCTGCAATTACTCCGACTGGTGTTCCAAGTTTTACAACTTTTTTATTTGATACATCCCATCCGTAGCATGTCTGACACATTCCATATCTTGTTTGACATGTGAGTGGTGAGCGGCCCATTACGAATTCTACTGGTGACTCGTCAATAGCATCAGCCATTAATTCAGTTATGAGAGTGTTTTTTGGATACATAACCTCTTTTGTTTTTGGATTAATAACATCTTCTGCTACGAATCTTCCAATTAATCTTTCTTTGAAATGTTTCTTGAATTCGGCGCGTGTCAAGATGAATCCTGTCTCGGTTTTGCAATCGATTTCTCTTATGATCATGTCGTGCGCGACGTCAACCAAACGACGCGTGAGGTAACCTGATGCTGATGTACGCAAAGCGCGGTCAGCGAAACCTTTTCTTGATCCTCTTGAGGATGTGAAGTACTCAAACACCATCAAACCTAAACGGAAATTGGATTTGGTTGGCAAGTCCACGATTCTTCCTGTAGGGTCAGCCACGAGTCCGCGCATTCCTTGGAGCTGTTTAACTTGGTCTTTGGATCCACGAGCGCCTGATTCTACCACCATTTTGAGTGGGTTTAAGAATTTCATGTAATCCCAAGTCATTTTTTGTACTTTATCTGTAGTTTCAATCCAGATATCGTTTGAAATTGAACGCATTTCACCACGAGTGATTAATCCGTTTTTGTATGAAGCATCGATTTCAGTAACTCTTTGGTCGGCCGCTTCAATAACACTATCACGATCTGGGTGCATAACGCAGTCTACAATTCCAATAGATATACCAGCGTGATCAGCATATTTAAATCCTAAAGTCTTTAGGTCATCTATAAATTTTCGAACTGTTTCATTTTCGCATGTTTCGTAAGCTTGCATTACCAAGTTTCTGATAATTTTTCCATCTATTAATTTGTTTACGAAACTAATCTCTTGAGGAAGAACTTCGCTGAAAAGAATACGTCCAACTGTTGTTTGCATCATTTTGCCGTTATTTCTTACATTGATCATTTCTTGGAGTTCGAGCTTGCCAGCTTGGTTTGCGAAAATTGCTTCTTCAAAATCTGAAAATATTTTGTTTGGCTTTGCTTTTTCATCGAGTGTGTATGTTAAATAGTAACATCCGAGTGACATTTCGCGGTTTGGAAGTGTGATTGGTGCGCCACTTGATGGCAATAGCAAGTTTTTTGATGCGAGCATTAATTCAACAGCTTCATCTCGAGCTTTTTGTGAAAGCGGAATGTGGACCGCCATCTGATCTCCGTCAAAGTCAGCGTTATATCCAGCGCAGACACAAGGGTGGATTTTGATTGCGTTACCATCAACTAGAATCGGATAGAAAGCCTGAATACCTAGTTTATGCAATGTTGGAGCGCGGTTTAGTAATACTGGATGATTTTTTGTGATTTCTTCAAGAATGTCCCAAACTTCACCGGATCTCTTTTCTAAAACGTGTTTTGCTGATTTGACGTTTGGTGCAAAGCCACGAACAATCAATTCATGGAGTACGAATGGTTTGAACATCTCAAGAGCCATTTCTTTTGGAAGACCCATTTGATTGAGTTTTAGCTCTGGTCCAACAACGATAACTGAACGCCCTGAATAGTCAACGCGTTTTCCGAGCAAATTCTGTCTGAAACGTCCTTGTTTGCCTTGGAGCATGTCTGTTAATGATTTTGTTTCTGCTTGTGCTGAAAGACGAGATGTTGTTTTTCTGGATGAGTCGATCAAAGCGTCGACTGCTTCTTGTAACATTCTCTTTTCATTTCTCAAAATGATTGATGGTGCTCCAAGATCGATTAATCTCTTTAAACGGTTGTTGCGGTTGATAACACGGCGATAGAGATCGTTAAGGTCAGATGTTGCAAATCTTCCACCTGATAGCTGAACCATTGGTCTAAGCTCTGGAGGGATGACTGGAAGAACTTGGGTAATCATCCAACTTGGTTCTACTTTTGCTCCGCGCATTCCTTCAACTATTCTTAATCTTTTAGCAGCTTTTATATGTCTTTGGCCAGTTGTTTTGCTCGCTTCTTCTCTGAGCTCAGCTGATAGTTTGCCGAGATCCATTTTTAGTAGTACTTCATAAATACTTTCAGCGCCCATTCCTACTTGGAGAAATTCGCCTGCATCGTATTCATAGAGTTTGTAGTATTCGTCTTCTGAAAGAAGTGTCAATGGTTTTATTGTCGTAACCATTTCGTTTACTGTTTTGTAAACTTCTTCGAGTCTTCCTTCTTCTTTTGATAATTCTGTTTTGAGTTGTTGAATTTTTTGTCTTGTTTTTAATTCAATTTCTGATTTTGAAAGCTCTTTAGCTTCTTTTTTGAGCGTATCGTCTTTTAATGCTTCAAGCTTTTCTTTTAACTCTATTTCTAGTTTTGAAATTAATTCATCAGCTTTTACTCTGAGCTCTGAACGGCGTCCTTCGAGTTTGCCTGTTAAGTTTGAAACGATGTCTTCTTTTCTCTTTTCATCAACTGAGATTACGATGTACGAAGAGAAGTAGATGACTGCGTCAACACTTCGCGGTGAAAGATCCAAGAGTAAACTTAGTACTGATGGAGTTCCGCGCATAAACCATGGGTGCGCAACTGGTGCTGCGAGTGTAATGTGCGCCATTCTTTCACGACGAACTTTTGATTGTGTTACTTCTACTCCGCATTTGTCACAAATTATCCCCTTGTAACGAATACGTTTGTATTTTCCACAATGACACTCCCAGTCTTTTACAGGGCCGAAGATCTTTTCGCAGAATAGTCCGCCTTTTTCTGGTCTTAGAGTACGGTAGTTGATTGTCTCTGGTTTTGTGACTTCGCCGTGTGACCAACCTTTTATGGTTGCGGGTGAAGCTACAGAGAGTTGTATTGCATCGAAGTCGAGAATGTCAGCCATTTTTTAATCTCCTTTTAGTTAAATTAAAGTTTTTTAAGATATGTCTACATGTTATTTCAAAATCTATCTTGTATATCTTTTTTTCGGCTCCGACTTCAGGTTTATTTTTGAATATTTTATAAAACCTTCAGAGTCGCTCAAAAAGACATACTGCGGCGATTTTGAAATTCTACTTTATCTTACTTTTTCCTTTGCTAGTTTTTAATGGAACGATTTCTGCGTCTTCTTCTGCACTATCATCTTGGTCATGATCGTCACTTTTTTCTACAGCAGGCTGAGGCGCCCCATCTGCAGATGTGATAGACATGCCGGCTGAAGCAATGACATCTTCTCCTGTATTTGATACTACTAAACTTTCAGCGTCCAAAACTTGCATCATTTCTGCTGCTTGTCTTGCGATTCTTTCTGAATCTGGCGCTGAGTCTATTTCTGCTTTTGCAATTTCTTCTGCGTCTTTTCGTTTTTTGTTTGATCCGAGCATTAATACTTGGATTGAGAGTGATTGTAGTTCTTTGACTAATACTTTGAATGATTCTGGAACTAAAGCTTCTGGAATTGGTGTGCCTTTGACGATTGCTTCGAATGTTTTGACACGTCCGATAACGTCATCTGACTTGACTGTCAACATTTCTTGCAAAATATGTGCAGCTCCGTAAGCTTCGAGTGCCCATACTTCCATTTCTCCGAGTCTTTGTCCACCCATTTGAGCTTTTCCACCGAGTGGCTGTTGTGTGACGAGTGAGTATGGCCCTGTTGAACGAGCGTGTGTCTTGTCTTCGACCATGTGGATAAGTTTCAAGATGTGTGAAACTCCAACAACTGTTTCTTGATCGAATTGTTCTCCTGTGCGTCCATCATAAAGTTTTATTTTTCCTGATTCTGGGAATCCAGCCTTCTTTAACTCTTGTGCTATCTGCTCTTCCGATACTTCTTCAAATACTGGAATTCCAACTTTGTATCCGAGCTTTTGTGCTGCGAGTCCTAATTGTGCTTCAAGTAATTGTCCAAGGTTCATACGGGATAGAACTGAGAGTGATGAGATAATGATGTCGACCGGACGGCCGTCTGGTAGGTAAGGCATGTCTGCTTGAGGAACAATTTTTGAAATGATTCCTTTGTTTCCATGACGTCCTGCCAGCTTGTCTCCTACTGTTATTTTACGCATTTGAACAACTTTTACTTTTACTAATTGGTTTGTGCCTGGTTCAAGATCGTCGCCTTTGTTTTTGTCGAGAACTTTAACTTCAACAACAACTCCGCGGTCACCATGTGGCATACGGAGTGATGTGTCGCGAACTTCGCGAGCTTTTTCGCCAAATATTGCTCTTAATAATCTTTCTTCGGCTGTTAGTTCGGACTCTCCCTTTGGAGCAATTTTGCCGACCAAAATATCGCCTGGTCCTACTTCTGAACCTACTACAACTATTCCGCGTTCATCAAGATGCTTGAGCTCAAGTTCTCCTACGTTTGGAATATCTGCTGTCATTTCTTCTGTTCCGAGCTTTGTGTCAACGATTGCAGCTTCATACTCTTCAATATTGATCGAAGTGAGAACGTCTTCTTTGACAAGTCTATCAGAGATGACGAGTGCGTCTTCGTATCCCAATCCTTCGTAGGCCATGTAGGCGATAAGCAGGTTTGCTCCGAGTGAGAGTTCTCCATTGTCTGATGATGGTCCGTCGATAAGTAGGTCACCTTTTTCAAGTTTTTGACCTGTTATTACACATGTTTTTTGCGAATAACATGTACTTTGTGCTGTTCTTACGAATTTTTGCAGTGTATATCTTTTTTCTTCTTTTTGATCGTCGTATTTGACGATAACTTGATTGCCGTCAGCATATTTAACACTACCTGCAGACTGTGCATAGACTACACGACCCATTGCAGCGGCTACTGTTTTTTCCATTCCAGTTCCAACGAATGGACTTTCTGGATTTACGAGAGGGACAGCTTGACATTGCATATGTGTGCCCATCAAAGCGCGGTTTGCTTCGTCATGAGATACGAACGGGATGAGTGAAGCTGATGTTCCAACTAATTGTCTTGCAACCATGTCGACGTATTGAACGTAAGTTGATTCTGTAATGAAAAAACGTCCCTTGTATCTTACTGGAACGCGTTCGTCTGTTATGAAGTTGTCATCATCGATACCAATTTCAGCATGCGAGATGAAAGCTTTTTCCTCATCGTCAGCTGTAAGATAAGTGATTTTGTCTTCAACTTTCATTTTTCCATTGTCGTCTTTGTATACTCTTCTATACGGTGACTCAAGAAATCCAAACTCATTGACCTTTGTGTAGAGCGCAAGATAGGTCACAAGTCCAATATTTGGCCCTTCTGGTGATCTGATTGGACAAACTCTTCCGTATTGTGATGTGTTGATGTCACGGATCGAGAATGATGCTCTTTCTCTTGTGATACCACCTGATCCCATAACAGTTAGACGTCTGAGGTTGTCAATTTCTGATAACGGGTTAGTTTGGTCTAAGATTGCAGAAAGCTGTGAGCTTCGGAAGAATTCGTTGATTGCTGCAATAATTGGACGAGCGTTGACTAAACTAACTGGAGTGATTGGCTGGTCTGTTGCTGTCAAACTCATTCTTTCACGAATCATACGCTCTAAACGTAGCATACCTACGCGGAATGCGTTTTGTTGTACTAATTCTCCTACTCGGCGAACTCTACGGTTTGCGAGGTGATCAATATCATCGATATCTCCTTCGTTTCTTGTTAATTTGATTAAATATTTGAGTGCTGCAATGATATCGCTAACTGTAACTGTTAGTTGATCATAACCAATATTTGTACCGAGTTTTTTGTTGGCTTTGTATCTTCCAACTTTTCCTAAGGTATATCTTCTTGAATTAAAGAACATTGCGTCGATTAATGCATTTGCGTTGTCTATGACAACTGGGTCGCCTGGGCGCATTTTTTTGAATATTTCAAGAACTGCTTCGTCTTTGTTTGTCGTTGCATCTTTATCAAGAGTTGATGCAAAAAATGTATGATCTGGATCGTTGTCTACATCTGCAAAAGCTTCAAGAATTTGCTCGTTTGTACTTAAGCCAAATACACGTAAAAGGGTTGAAGCTGGGAATTTTCGTCGTCTGTCAATTTTTACTGTAATAATATCGTTTTTGCCAATCGTGAATTCAAGCCATGAGCCACGGAGGGGTCTGATTTCAGCTGTCAAAACTGGTTTTGATTGTCCTGGTTCAGTTTCACTTGAGAAAAATATACCTGGTGAGCGAACTAATTGGTTAACAACACAACGCTCAATTCCATTTACAATAAATGTACCACGATCGGTCATTAAAGGGATATCGCCCAAGAAAACTTCTTGCTCTGTTCTTTCGCCTGTTTGTTTGTTTACCAAAACAGCTTCGACGCGCATTGGTGCTTCGTATGAAACACCTTTTACCAAGGCTTCTTCTGGTGTGTATAATTCTTTACCTAATGAATGTTTTCCGAATGCTAATGACCAGTTGTTGCCTGTGAAGTCCTCAATCGGAGACATTTCTTCTAAAACTTCTACTACTCCGTTTTTCAAAAATTCAATATATGAATCTTTTTGTACTTGATTTAAGTTTAATTCTGGGATTACTGGACTGTTTTTTCTCCAGTATGATCTTTTAATAGCAACTTTTGGGTTTATTGGACTAGATTTTAGCGCCATGCAATCTCCTTAATACGCAAAAAAGTACACGACTTTACGAGTACGTGTAACTAACTATTAATTACTGCTGGGGCGAGAAAAGCAATCCAATAGACAACAAATTACTTTTTTACCGATAAAGATATTGATACCATCTGGCACTAATTATGTCAACTGCGTATTGCTCTTTGAACTACTGAGCAGGCGTTGCCGATGGAGTTGCTGCTCCTTGAGTCGGAGTTCGTACTACTACTCCAAAATCAACCAACCTATCATCAGTCATTCTATAGATTACAGCTTTGTCTCTCCAAATTACTACCTTATCACCATTTACAGCGTTTTTATAAAATGGTTCGTCTTTTTTTAGTTTGTCAGCATCGGTTATGGTCGCAACAAGGGGCTCTTCGAGTGGTACCTGCATGTGTTTCTCAAGACGTTTGACTACAGCTTTTGCATCGTTGTTCTCTAATTTGGTACGAGTTTGCCAATAGTTAACACCGAGCCAACCTGTGCCTACTGCCCAAGCTATAAGTAAAATTATTCCTAAAACTTTTAATGCTCTTGATTTGTTCATATGTTAGCTAGTAAAGCAAACTAAGAACTATTTTTCAAGTAGTAATTAGCCTGCTTTAGATTTATTTCTATTTTATTTTGTATAAAGTTGCGACTGTGGCACGATTTCCTTTGCTTGTGATGGACTTGACCAAAATAATTTACTTACTGCGACGCCTGCATTTTCGTAATATTCGACTATTATTGGATATTTTTGATTAGCATTAAGGGATATTGTTCCTACAGAATCTGCTGCTGATCTATCGTTCCAATAATTGATTATCTGAGAATTATTAATAGATACCCTGACTCCATCGTCTGATGCTGCAGTAAAGGTATAGTTTTGACTATATCTTGGAACTATATATCCTTGCCATCTAACGCTGAATCCATTTTTTGGCATCCCCGCTATAGGTGATTCGTATCCCCAGTTAAAATGGATTATTGGATCAACTCTTCTTGAGAAGAGACTCAGTAGGGATTTGTCAGAATAATATGAGCCCATTAATCCGTCTCCTTTTGTAACTTGCGGAGGGACTGAGGTCTGTGGAATTATCTCTATCGATGAAATTTTCGCATTGTCAGTTACTGTACTAAAGTCTATGTTTATGCTTCCGTTTGTTACGTTTATATTAAAGACCTTATCTAGAGCTGTAAATTGGGGTGTCTGAGCTAAAATATCGAAGTTTTGAAGAACTGTTGCACTATTTATGGCAACATTGAATACTCTTTGCCCTGGATTTGACCAGTATATTTCAGCAAACTTTAATGTTACTACATAGCTACCGTTTGGTACCTGTGTTGAATAATTAAAAGCTTTACCCCATTTTTCGGATTGATATAGTGATTGATCACTCGTATTTGCAACTGCATCTGGAGATGTAAACGAATTATACGATCCTGTTAAGCCTGTTGCCATCGGTAGCCAGGTTACTCCTTTAGAATCTGCTGTTGTGTCACCTGCTGTTATATGGACACTATTTGCGATTGGTGACGCTACTGGCACCGGAGTAATATTTGGAATTGGTGTTAACACCGGTGACGGCAAAATTGTTTTCTGCGGTACCGACGTAGCTATTGGAGATGGGATAGCGGTAGGATCTATTTTTGGAAGCGGTGTTGGAGATGAATTTGAAATTTGGCTTGGAATCGGAGCTTGGCTTACTACGGCTGTTGCTTTTGGCGTTGGGCTTGCAGCAGTTTGACTTGGCACTGGAATCGGATCTATTGAGCCTCCGAGAAATGCTTTCAAGCCCATATCTTGTTCTACAAACCAATACATATCGTTTGAGCGCATTGACGGTGTTACGACTGAGGTAAAGTTGCTAAAAATTTGTTTTGGCTGAGTATATGACGATGCACCACTCTTGTCGTAGTCTAGTTCAAGATGAACGTTTAGAATGTCCGTTGGAATGTTGAGCTGGATAGTATTATTTCCCTGAACAAGATCTGTAGAATCTACAAATATTCCTGTTGACATCGGTGTGTAGGTGTCAGCTATAACTGACTGACTAGCCTGCATATTGAGCCTTGGGTCAGGAAAACTATACTTTTTACCATTTACGACTACATTATCATTTGCATTCCAGGAGTACGTTTGATAACCAAAAGGCTGAAGAGTAAACATTAATCTTGCTTTACCTACTGGAGCATTAATGCTGTCTGGGATTGGTATAATAGTTGTTCGCCCTCCTTCAGGTACAGCGTTTGCCGTCGTTCCCCTACCTAATAATGGAGTTGTACCTGTTGCTCCGCCATCTAGGTAGTTGTGTGTGACGACTGATGCTGCTGGTCCATTAAATCCAAAATTGTCCCAATGTAACATTGAAGTTGTTGGATGTACTGTATTGAACATTTTTCCAGTATTGTAAGTAAATATAGTCGAGTGAAGTTGAAATTTTGAAATTGTTGCCAACTCTGACGGAGTATTTGCTGTTAACATCAGTGCCCCATCAACAAAAACCTTAATCTTAGAACTAGAATATTGAACAACCCAATGCCTTCTTACATTTGGAATTACTAGCATATTATCAAAATGTGCCTCACCAATTGGGCTAAAGGCTGTGGTGCTTACTGATGCTTGAGCACCTGTATTACACCACTGCAAATTCGCAGATGAAGTGCCCCAATTTGGACAAGTTTGTGTGGGGATTATAGTACTTGGAGAATTTTGACTGTTGTAATAATGTAATTCTATTTTGTCAGAATACTGCGCGATGCGCAGCATTCTGCCAGGATCGTTAGAATCATCATCAAATGATGAGTTGTGTGATGTTACGTCAACTGGCATTCCATTTTTTCGAGCGTTTGTGGGAATAAGGTCGATATACCAAACATCACGTGGTTGCGAAACACCATCGATATCAAATTCTATTTGCCCTGGATTAGATTCTGTTCTCCCTGCAGTATCAAAGATGGCACGTGGCCTAGATATGTTCCCAGCTCTATCGCAGTTTGTTGACAGTGCTGCATTATGTGCATGGAACTGAGAGTTTATAAACTGACCATCTTCTCCTGCTCCTACACATGCTGTGGTGGCAAAATTCCATTTAGTTTCGTCAAAGGCACCGGCAGGCATATTAAAGTCATCAAAAAAGGCTGTGAGCCTAGAGCGCATGGCATCGACACGCGCGCTACTTGGAGTAAATGTTGCAGATATTGCTGGAGATATATTTCCATTTGCTACTGCATACGTATCAGGGCCGTCTGGATGACCACCGTTATCTTTTTTTACAAAAGATCCTTGAACAGATTGGACACGAACTGTATAGGCTTGGTCATTTTCAAGTGGCTGTATTTGAGCTGCTGTGTAGATGGTTTGTTTGGAACCAGTAAATGCCCCAACACTTTGTTTGCCCCATGTTAGATAGTAGCCGACAATATTTTGAGATGCCGCGTTTGCTGGTGCATCCCATTTTACTGTTGCCGACTGATTATCTGCAAAAACCTTTACATTTTGAGGTTGTGGCAAAGATGCTAATTCTGCTGCTTGTGATTTTGGGAAGGCTGGCCCACCAATTTGTGAAATATATGAACCTTTGGTAAAATAGAGAGCTAGTGTTATTAGAATAAATGCTAAACCTATCGCTCCAATAAAAGGGAACACCCTTTTTGGCAAAAACATATTTAGCCTTTTTTTGCGTTTTATGTTTTTTGTAGCTAAATACATTAAGCCCATTGTTACTATAGCTAAGGAAATTCCTAGTATTAAATAGATTGTATTTGCGTTGCCTATGTTTTCATATACAGGCGATAAAAGATCTATATTACCTTGACCGTTATTTATTTTAATAAGCCTAGTTTCATTTTTGCCATTTATATAAATTGTGCCAAAATATTCACCATCTGAAATATGCTCGAATGTTGCTTTTCCAAATTTGTCAGTTTTACGACTCTGGCCGTCTAGCGCAATATCTGTATTTGAAAGTGTATTGCCTGAGGAAGTAACTGTAATACTTGTAAAATGCGTAGCTGTTGATTCACTTTGCATTTGCATTTCTGCATGTACTGTATTTTTTAATAATGTGTTTGGTTGAATTCCAAATAAAATTACACAAACAAGAGGTATTAATAATTTGAGACAATTTGATATTTTTTTCATAAATTTGTAAGTAGTTATACTATTTGTATCGTACCAAATATTTTTAATAAATGTAAATATCTAAATCACGTGCAGTTGAGTCAATTGGCTGAATTTTATGGTCCGAATCTAATTGCTGCGTTTTGATTATATATGGTTTTAATTTGCTGTGTTGTTAGGGCGTAATTGTAGAGTTGGACTTCGTCGATTAAGCCGTTGAAATAATTTGTTGCAGTATACGACCTTGTACCAATAGCTATATTGGATGTAGTTGCCATAGCATCGCTGCCCATCGAGACTGTGCTACCGTCGGCTTTTCCATCGATGTATATTTGTCCATTACCCGCACGAGATATCGTACAACCAACTTGGTGCCAATTAGTATCTGATATTGCTGTTGTACTAGTTACGTCAGAGATATCTTCACTGCATACAACTTGGTTTGAGCTATTAAACATCATTCTCCATCCGTCGTTGTCAGCATCTTCTTTGCTTACTATATATTCAATGCCGGTTGTTGTTCTTTTTACCCATGCAAAATGCGAGTAGTCTTGAGCTGCACTATCGAATCTGAGATTTGCTGTATCTGTAATGGATATATAATCGTCGGTTCCATCTAGGGCTGTTGCACTGTTAAATTTACCCGTAGTGCCACCATTCCAGCTATGTGTTGATGTGCCGGAACTGCATGTTCCAGCACTGGTGTAGGTGCCAGTTGCTCCAATTGTTAAAGTCCCGTTGTACGTGTTGGTGGAGTCGTGAATAGTGGTACCAGTGCATTCGTCCATGTTGTATCTAGCGATTGGGGCGCCACGGTTGTAGTCCCAGGCGACTTGAGCTGCTGTGCGTTCATATGTGTAGATTCTAAACTGGTCCATTACTCCACTGAAGGCTGAGGCTGTGGCGCTTCCATCGTTATATCCGAGTTTCCAATTGCTCGCAGAATTATTGCACTCACTAGCTGAATTATCGCTGGTCAGGTATTGCCCGTTTATATAAAAATTATAGACGCTTGTACCATCATACGTCATGACTACATGATTCCAGGCTGCAGCAGTTACTGACGAGGTTGAGGAGCTGGCAGTAGTTCCAGCACAAGCAAAGGTTAGTGCTCCAGTCGTCGTAACGTATAGACAGCTGGAACTGTCGGTGCAATAGATAGCTAAATTGGAAGCAAGAGAGCTCGGCTTGATCCATCCGGATATGGTGAAGGCGTTTCTGGTGTCAGGAGTATTCGAGGCACTAAAGTCAACAGTGGTTGTGCCTGAGAAGTTGATCCCCGTTCCAATTTTTCCTTGAATATATGATCCGCTTGTTAGAGTTCCTGTTATAGAATTGCCAGATGTATCTTTGACACTTGTTCCTGAGTGCTCTTCAAAATTCCATTCGGCAGCTGGCGCCGCACACGAGGTTGAATCGCCGGGAATGCAGTATTCTCTGGCGTTTGAAAAACTGGCAGTTGTGCCATCGGATTCGGTGGATAATGTACCAAGCACTTGAGCTTTGCCTTGGTTGTATTCGACTTTGATTTCACTGTCGTTTAGGGCTGCTCTGTATATTTTGGTTTCATCGATATCACCATTGAACTCATTGCCATTATCGACTCCATCACGATCCCCAATATATAGTATTCGTGAATTGGCGAGTGTAGCTGTCGCGGCTATAGATGTATCAGATCCTATTAATTTTCCGTCAGTATATATGTCAATTCGAGTTATCCCTGTTTTTTTTGCTGTAATATGGTGCCAAGTTGCATCGTAAATATCTAAGACACTACAGGCTTCATCATCTGGTGTCCATGTAGTATCATCATCGATTCCGAAGCAGACGACTCCTGATGTTTTGGCATAGATTGCATAACCTGCGTTTTGCGTGGCGCCGCTGAGAGATTTATCTAGAATATATTCTGTTGTTCCGGGGTTGCTCGCGCTTGTTGATTTGAACCAAGTACTTATCGTGAAATCGTCTGCTGCTGCGAAGTCAAAATCATCGTCGTCTGCGCGGGATAGCCAATTGGTACCGAGACCGTGCCACGCTTTGCCAAATTTACCTGAATTTGTCCAAGCGGATGTTGCGGTTGAGAGTGTGAGACTGTTTGTGTTTAGCGATTTGTCGTTGGCGGTGGTTCCGTACCCTTCGTCAAAACTCCAATGGCCTGCTGGGCCTCCAACTGGTGTGCCTACAATTGGATGATTTGCATTCATGTCTTCGATTACTTGTTTTGCTGATCGGTCGTAATTGTAGATTTTGAAGTCGTCGATTTTGCCGTTGTAATTTGTTGTGGAATTTGAGTCTTCGAATGAATAGGTTGGTGATCCTCCAATTGTCATATCATAGGTACCTTGCGATGAACCTTGGGTATATCCTGTTGACCTACCTACCTCGACACCGTTTTTATAAACAATTATTGTTGACCCATTTCGTGCAATAGATAAGTATTGCCATGAACCTATAGAAAGTCCACTACTCAGCGTAATAGCTACTGACACTCCTGGGCCTTTTGGACTTTTAATTTTTAATGTTGTTGCGGAACCATCGTAATTAAGCAAGATCGCAATATCTTGACCATTATTATCTGTAGCGCTTCCAGTAACATAAAACATGGCGTTTGTTGATAGTGTATTTGGATATAGCCACGCGGAATAAGTCCATGCATTATTTGTGGTACCTTTAACTGATTCTATCGATGTTGAATTTGGCACCAGGATATAGTCGTTGGTTCCGTCGAAACTTCCTGCTTTGCCAAATTTGCCGATAGTACCTCCTACGGGACCGGTGGAATTTGGACAAGCTTTGCTATTGTTGCCGCTGGTGGATGAATCTATTACTGATGCAGTTGAACAGTCAACTGTCCACGAACCTTCGTCCATTTTCCAGTATGCTACTGGCGCTGGTGCCCAGTCATATAGTTTTTGTACATCATTAGCACTTAATGCTCTATTGTAGACTCTTGCCTCGTCTATTTTGCCACCAAAAAAACCGCTCCCACCGGTGGTAGAATTACAGGTTCCTGCATCGGCTACACCAATTAGTAGAGGACAAGTGCTGAAACTAAGTGCAGAGGCATCTGTCCCTGTTGTGCCGTATAAAATTCCGTTTAGATATAGTCTTATTGTCGAGCCGTTTCGTGTGACAACTATATGTGACCACGTATTAGCCAAAATAATACTTGTATAGGCTATTCTGTTTACATTATTGGTGTCTACACGAATATCGTCTGCAGAAAGGTAAATGCCAAGCGAGTCAGAACCAGAACCATTTTGTCCGTAGAATATATATTTTGCCCCAGTTATATTTGCTGGATTGACCCAGGCCGAATAAGTGAAATCTGTTGTAGGTAAGCTAGGTGTGTTTACTTTTACAAACTGGGACGTGCCATTGAAGCTTGGGGCGTTGGCAAATTTACCAAATGAAGGGGTGCTGATTCCTGTGCTATTTGGACATGATTTACCATTTTTGGCGTTGCCTGAAGAATCGAGTACTGAGGTTGTACTACAGTCATTTGTCCAGCTTGTTTCGTCCATCTTCCAGTAGCCTATCAGACCGTTGGATAGCGTCTGGGTTGGATCGGTTGCTCCGAGTGTGGCTCCTGTTTGATCGAGGGAGCCTCTGTTTGCGTAATCTGTATATATTTGTGCTGCTGTTTTGGCGTAGTTGTATGCTTTTACTTCGTCTATGTATCCGTCCCATGGATTTGAGGTAGTGTCGGCATCTATGCCAACATAGAATGGTGTACTGGTGCCGCTGATTGAGGAGGTTGTGATTGACGCAGTTGTTTTGAGTAGTTTTCCGTCTATATATGTGTTGATGTCTGTTGTTGTGTTCTTTACGGCTGACATGAAGTGCCAATTGCTGTCGTTGTATGTTGTGGTTGTGCAGGCTGCGTCGTTTGGGAAGCTGCCTGCGACTGCGTCGATCCCGAAGCAGATGTTACCGCTTAAATTCATGTATATTTTGTACCCGACTCCGTTGAGCCCATCAGCTCTGGCTATGAGGGTGTCTTGGCCGCTGATTGCTGATGAGTGTCTGAACCAGGCTGAGACAGTGATGCTTGCTGTGCTTGGATTGAGTTCTGTGTCTGTTGAGTATGTTTTGCCTACTCTGTCGTTGGTGCCGTCGAAAAATATGCATCCGTCTAAAACACAGTCGTCTTTTGTTTTCCATACTGGACCGTTGGTGAGTGTTCCGTCGTTGTTTTGTACTGAGCTGTCTTGTGCTGTTGTTCCTGTTGCATCGTTGAAGCTCCAATACAGGACTGGTGTGCTTCCTTTTTCTTCAGTTGCTAGTGCTGCTGAGCCACCTGAGGGTGAGAGTGCGGTGAATGATGAAACATCTGTACTATTAGATATTGCTAGTGTGTTGCCGTAGTAGAAATATGCTGCGTTTGATCCATTAATTATTGTAGGGAAGATGACATCATAGGTTGTGGAGGCATTATTGCAGGTGCCTGTGAGCTGGTATTTTAGTATCTTACCGTTGTTGTCAGTAAATCTGCTGTCATCGCAATCTGATTGCATTTTACCGACAGAAATTAAGGTTGATGTATCGACGGTAATTGTAACGCGTCTGTCGGTCAGAGCAGCGTTGTGGGTAAATGTGATTGCTTGGCGATAGCTATAGTTGTCATCAAACCAAGCTGCTTCAATATCAGTTGGATTTAAGAGCCTCCATACCATTATTAGTCCTAATGCTATCAAACTTATTGTAAGTGTAATTTTTGTTATTTTATTTTTGAATGGATTGGTTTTAAATCTTTTTAGCATAGCTTGTTTTATTTTTATGCAGTTAATTTATAATAACCCAGCTAAATTTTACATCCTGTAATTCTGGTTGTGCGATGCTAATTGTGAAAGATTGATTTGCAATTTGACTGGTGACTGAGAGTGGTGATTGCAAAATCGTTTTTGGTGTAATAAATATCTTTGAGTTTGCGGTGAGTGAGGTGTTTGGAATTGTTATTGATGTTTGACCGGCTATAATTTTTCCATCGCCAATTGAATCACTTGCTGTACCATTTGTCGAGATGTTTACTTTATTTGATGTAAGATTTGCGACGGTTAGAGATGCTGATGATGTTGCATTACCTTGACCATCGATAACAAATTTTCCACCAGCAAACTCTATTCCATTGCCACTTGATGCTTGAAGTCTGAGTGGACCCGAAAATGTATCAATGCTTGAGCCATAAGCGCCTTGCGCACCATCAAACACTAAATTGTTTACTGTTAGTCCACCAGTTATAACTGTTTCGCTGAGTTCTGTTTTTCCAGCGACTAGTAGGTTTGGCAGTGTCGTCGCGTCTGCTGCGCTTTGCTGACTTGATGCTAAGCCAGACGGATTATACCAGGTATTTAATATATACATTGTGATTGTCCCTACTTGAGTATTGTCGGAATTTGAATAACTTTCTAAAGCTTTTCCGACTACCCACCCCGCTTCTGTTGCTTTTGTTCCTATACCTGCTTGACTTGAAATTGTAATTAAGTCACCTGGTGCGATGTCTCCATTTTCTGTGTTTACTTGAATCGGAATACGCCCGGCGAGTGCTATCGGTTTGACTTGGTATCCTTGAGTGTCATTTTCACCCATGATTACGTGTGGCTGTGTTGAGACAGCGCCTAAGATTTTTTGAGCTGTTTCTTTGGTGGCTAGCTCGACTTCGAGTGGATTTGCAGTACCTTTTGAAGCAACGATTGTTCCTGGAGTTAGATCACTATTAACAACATAGAGCTCGGCTAAGTCAGCGCCACCAGCTGCATTGTAGGAGTTTGAAGCATCCATCCAGCCGATCATATTCCAGTTGGTGCCGTCATGCATAAAGGTGAAAAAGTCTCCAGCTGCTGGAATGGTAATGTCTGCTGATCCACAGTTTAGACTAGAAGCAGTACAGTCGAAATCTGTGTTGGCATCGTTTATTTCAATTGCAATTATTTGACCTGCTGAGCCATTTGTAAAATTACTAATTAAAGTTGCTGAGGTATTTGCTGTTATGAAGTGTGAGCCTGAGCCAGCAGATGGAGTGGTACTGTTGACTGTTAAAGTTTGCTGGCTCCCGAGAGCAAATCCTCCTGGGACATTTACTTTTCCGTTGTTGTAGGTTGTAAAGGTAATATCGTTGCTTTCGAACGATTCTCCAGCTTCTATATATAGTGGGCCGTTTGATTTAATATATGAGGCTGTCTGATTGGTGAACTGCAGATCGTAGGCTAATGCTACATCGCCTGCTGCAGTGAAGTTGGCTGGAACCGCAGTTGTTACTGCCGTTTCTGAGACGTTGAAAAGCGAAGAGGTATTGTCTGTAAGATTGAATAGATTTCCAACATTACCATTTGAACCTATATTAATTTTGAATAGATCACCTGTTGCTGTTGCTGATGATCCTGGACTCCAGTCAAGTGATCCTAGATTTCCGGTTGTATATGCCGTTGATGTTGACGATAGATTAAGCGCCTGCCCAGTCGTCAATCCATTGGCGGAGATGCTGAGACCGACACCAGTTGTCAAAGCGTTTCCTTCAAATCGTGCAACTGTTCCTGCAGTTGTTGAGTTTGCTTGAACTGTTAGTAATCCTATGTTTGATGTTGATGTGTAGTTGCCTGTTGCGGATATGTTGACGATGCCGTTTGTAGCGACGGCTCCGGTTGTCGCTGAAGAAATGTTTAATAAGCTGCCGGATGTGAGGCCTGTTCCTGTTGAGGCTACTCGTAATCCGACTCCTGTTGTTAGCGCGTTGGCTTGAATATTCTCTACAGTTCCTGCTGTTGTGGAGTTGGCTGTTACGTTGAGTAAAC